>Ga0265298_10000543_pt1 | contig 56064 bp, 44 predicted proteins | sample AusTroGonzalo_MG_3_FD_193486 | JGI IMG/M metagenome (GOLD analysis project Ga0265298, IMG submission 193486) | Bovine rumen microbial communities from tropical cattle in Woodstock, Queensland, Australia - Gonzalo_01 | ecosystem: Host-associated > Mammals > Digestive system > Stomach > Rumen ... | reverse complement strand
AAATTTATTCAAAAAATAAAAGAGAATCATGATAATATAAATGGCACGTTTTTACTTCAAGTTCTTACGGATATGAATAACTGTGAAACGAATTTCATGGTGATAGACGGATTATTTAATGAAGATAAACTTTTTTACGGAAATGAAGAAGATATTGCCGAGATTTACAATCCAGTAAGGACAGGATTGCACAGCCTATCCGCGTACCTTAATACACCAAATGACGGTTGCATTCCTAAAGGACATATAGAGAGTGTTCTAAGATCCTTTTATCCGATGTTTGATTTTGATTGTTTCCTTGAAAATATAGTTCCCGAGCATATCGGATTAAGTGACGGAAAGATATCTTTTCAATGCTCGGATAAGTTTGATTGTGCAATTTTGTGTGGCGCATATGCAGTTTTGGATGAAGAACTGTCTTTCTCAGATTGGCATAATAATTAAGCAGATGTCTACTATTCTATTTATAAAAGCTAACGCCTCCTATTGGAGGCGGTTTTCGTTACTCGGTTAGCAGGTTGATAAAAGTTGGCTCATGCTTATGGGATATTATCCTCGGTATTATTGGTGGTATCTTTGCCGGAGGTATGATCGGCGGCTTGGTATTCGTGTTCAAAAAGCTGTTCGAGGTCTTGGGACTCATGGGCAAGAGCCTCCGAGGCGGAGGTCATACAGCCTCAACACTGTTCTACGCAAATAAGATCAGAAGGCATGATCCTGAGTTTTCATCCGAATACTTCCGCGATAAGATAATATCTTTGTTCAAAATGGCTGTTTACAGCAAAAATGCTGAGGAGCTTTCATGCTGCAAATGCAAGTGTCCTGAAAGGGCAGCTGACATTATCGAAGCTCAGCTTTACAATTTCAACATAAACAGCTGCAAGATAACAGACAATGTATGCGATGCGGAGGTCACGCTGTTTCTTGATTGTCTTCATTACAGTAACGGAAAAATCATAAGCAAAACGGACAAGTACAGAATGCATATGAGAAAGCGAATCAAGAGCTCCACTGAGCTCGGCTTCTCTTTTGCAGGCGTACACTGTCCCTCATGCGGTGCAAGTTTTGATGCCCGCCATGTAAAAGACTGTCCGTATTGCAGCAGTGAGTATCTGCATGAAGAGCACGACTGGATCATTACTGACTTGAAATGATCCTGCGCCGGATAATTGCTGCATAATATATAAAAATTGATCTCCCTGCCGTCAGACAGGGAGATTTGTTATAAAGATAAAATATAGAATTGGTATCATTCAGTATTTTTCAGTGCCTCGTCCATAGGAACTTTGTTTATCTTGTACTTGAGTATCAGTGCGGTGACGATGTAAGTTGCCGTTCCGAGAAGAAACGTCTTGACATAGGCTGAGAAAGGCACAACAGGTGCGAGCCAGCCGGCGTATTCCATCATCATGCTACGCCATACTGCGTCGAGAGCGAGTGTCACAAATGGCATACAGAAGACCATTGAAGCTATGGTGACTATCGTCGTTGTCCGCAGATAGATACCGCTTATTTCCGATGAATTGTAGCCGAGTATCTTTGCAACTGAAATGGACTGTGTATTCTTTTCGATCATGACCTTTGAAAGCAGATACACAACAAGTATTATTACTCCCACTCCGAGGAGGGAGAATACCGCCATAAGATTGCCCATTGAGCGTCTGAGCTGACGGGAGGTCTTTCTGAGGTCGTCCAGAGTTATCTCCGTGGCAATTGATTTCTTGTCGATGTCCGTTATTTCGTTTTCAGAGAAGTAACCGCTGAAGCTGTTCTCGGGCTGTTCAAAGGTCGTGTTGAAGCTGTCTATGTCCATAAACACAGCAAGCGTGCTGAGATAATTGTAGATGCCGCCTATGGTGAATTTATATTTCTTGTCGCCGAATTCCTCGTGGAGCGTAATGCTGTCGCCCTTGTGCAGACGGTATTTGTCAGCGTATGCCGACGAAACATCTACCTTGCCTTTGCTTATTTCCGACTTGTAGTATCTGCTGCCGTGGATGATTCCGTAAACCGATACGCCCTCGCTGAAATCTCCGCGGACTATTTTGAGGTTTCCCGCAGCAAATCTCTCAGCGCTCTCCTCAGCAGTTCCCACCGGGACTTTCAGGATATACTGGTGAGATGCGAGCATACTCTTTTCGGTATCCTTGTCGAAGTTGTCCAGCAGGGGAGCAAAAAGCAGACTGAATATCATTACGATGCTCGCAAAGAACATTCCGGCAAATATCATTATATAGCCGGGAATGTTCTGGAAGAGGACTCTCAGGCGGTAGCGTATCATTATTGGTATTTTTGTGTTCAGCTTGAATGCTTTTTTTCGCTGGTGACGTTTGAGGTCGCGGCGCAGGAATTTCAGCGGCGAAAGAGTGAGCTTTGAAGCGAGTATCACGTAGTATATCACAGCAAGGATAATAAAGGGGATAACAGTAGTGTCAATGAAAGCATCGGCGTTCCAGACCGTCTTGTAGCTGACAAGGCTGTATGAGCCGAGGTACATCTCAGCCATATACTCCTTCATTACGGTATATCCGAGGATATTTCCTATAACTGATGCTGTCATCAGAACTATCAGCGGTGCTGCCATATAGTGCCTGATTAGCTCATGCTTTGTATAGCCGGAAGCACGGAGAGTTCCGATGACATTAGCTTCCTTCGCAATAGTATTTGTAACGGTCACCGCAGACACAAAGGCTATTATCACAATGAGCATATAAAGCATGACTATGAACATTACGCGGTCGTGACCAATGTCGTCGCCGGAGAATTTGATCGCGCTGTTCCGGCAGGTGGGAACATAGTTCATAAGCTCGCACTTACCAGAAAGGTGTCTGAGGAACTCGTTGCTTTTATCAGCAGCCTCTTTGCCGAAGCTTTCGGCAGGAGGTTCGTTGTACTTCCACGAGTAGCAATAGTGTGTATCGGCAGTATCCAATGCGCCGTCGAAGCAGCTTGCGGTGACAGTGCCTACGCCGAACATCTCGGTATCGAACATAAAGTCAGAAATGTTCTCATACAGTGCGGAATAGTCCGGTAGAGCCACTATGCCGGTTATCTTGAAATCCCTGCTGTCCAGACTTATCATGTCGTCCAGTGAGAGGGAATTGCTCTTCATGTAGAGCCTGTCTAAGGCTATTTCACTGTCACTTTCAGGCATATCGCCTTTGAGGAGGCATATTTTGTTGACCTCGTCGCGGGGCTTGAAAATACGTATCTTGCTGCCGCCCACTGACGGAACTTCCTTATAGTAATTCTTGTACAGCTTCACGCCGCCGTCTTCGATACCGGCAATGAGCTCGTCATCGGCAGGCTGCTCTATCTCAAAGTAACCGTCCTCGATATTGTATTTTTCAAAGCTTTCATCGTAAGCCTTTTTCAGACTCGCATCGGCTATCAGAAAGCCCGATACTACGCTGATTATTGCCAGCATAAACAGAAAGATAACAGCGTATTTGCCGGCTTCTCTGCGTATATCACGCGGTATCCTTGAATTAAGGGGATTTCTCACAGCAGTACCCCCTTACCAGTCAAGCTCTTCGGCACTTATCTTGTTTTCGTTCCGTGTATTTTTGCGGATTACTCCGTCCCTGAGCTTCACCACGCGGTCAGCCATGTTCTTTATAGCATCGTTGTGGGTTACCATAATGACCGTGCTGCCGTACTTCTGGTTGACGGTCTCAATGAGTTTCAGTATCTCCTTGGAGGTATTGTAGTCAAGAGCACCGGTGGGCTCGTCGCAGAGGAGTATATCCGGATTTTTGACGATAGCTCTGCCGATAGCGGTACGCTGCTGCTGACCGCCGGAAAGCTGGTTTGGCAGCTTGTGACGGTGCTCATAAAGACCAAGCGTTTTGAGTATATCATCAACGTCAAGGGGCGAATCACTGAGATATGCGCCGACTTCGATATTTTCCTTGATGTTGAGATTTGGAATGAGATTGTACATCTGGAATATGTAACCGAGATGCTTGCGGCGGTAGAGCGTCAGAGCTTTTTCGTTCATATCGGCAGTCTTTTCGCCGCTGATAGAAATGTATCCGCTGTCTGCATGGTCTATGCCGCCTATGATGTTGAGCAGAGTTGATTTACCCGAGCCCGAAGGTCCGAGAAGAACGCAGAATTCACCCTTTTCAAGCTCGAAGCTGATTCCCTTCAGCACTTCGACTCGGCTCTCACCCTCACCAAAATGCTTTTTTATGTCGCTGATTTCAATAAACATAGAATACACCTTTCTATATCATGTGCATTTTGAAGGTTAGCACATCCTAACCTGTATTCAGTCTAACACTTTTTCGCATAAATGTCAATTAAATAATTCTTAACTCCTGATTTTTGTCAGTTGTTACACTCCTGTGTAACTCACAAGTAGATAATTTGTATAATTCTCGCACCGCAGCTGCCTCGTAATCGTCTGAGCTGACGGGAGCCGCTTTTCTCCGCGTTTTTTCAATTTGCATGACAGTGTGGTATAATGGACACTATGCATTTATACTTATAAAGGAGTGGTTTTATGAAAAAGAAAAAGGGACGCAGTTCATTTAAGAGTCTGCTGAGCATTATAACTGCATTTGTGCTTATAACAAGACTATTGACGTTTACCTTAAATAAGTTTTGAAATAGCAATATAACAAATTGGGCACAATGGGAGCCTCTTCTGGCAGAATCGTGGCATAAAATTACCGAGTCGGTAGTTGCCGGCTCGGTGATCCGCTTTTTCGTTAATGGAGGCTGAGTAAAAGCACCCAATTTGCTGTTCTTATTTAAAATTCAATCTATTCTTTCAAGTATGAGCTTGATGTGAGTATGGTCTGTAAGCTCAAATCCGAGATCATTTCGTATCTGCCACGAAGAATAGGGGAGAGTGAACACCTCTTTGTACACAGGTCTGTATGAAGCAGGTATCCTCTTCATAAGTTCCTCGGTGTAGACTGGGAAATAATTCTCGTGAACCTCTCTCTCCCAGTTCTGCGTATATTTATATTTCAGCAGGAAGTGGACGAGTTGGCGCTGATCTGTAATATTTCCCCAGACTTTCTCGAAGCTGTTCAGCCATTGTGCATAGCTGCTGTTCCTAATGGTTTCAAGCTGATCTTTTCTGACAGATATATTATCAGCCTGTGAGAACATCATATCCCTTATCGTGACGTACTTGAAGCCACTGCCGAAGACTCTGTCCCAGAAGATATTTATGTCCTTTTCGTCACAGTAGGAATATACCTCGTGTACCGTGCTGGAAATATTGATGAGACTTTCTCTGAACGGTATATCTATCTGTTCCCAGCTGTCGTAGAACTGTGCACCGGAAACATTCTGGCGGGCAGCATCTATCATTTCGCGGCTTATGTCATATCCCACGTACTTGTAATCTGGGAACATTGGCATCATAGCCTTGATGAGCTCTCCGTTGGCACAGCCGAAGTCGAGGATGTATTTAAACGGCTCGAAAACCTTGTCTATGAAAAACATTTTATCAAGAATTGACCTCTGCATTCTTGTGAGGTAAATTTTCAAATCGGAAATGCGGTTCATATCGATGTCCATATGTTATTCCTCCGTTAGCATATCTTTAACCCCATTATAGCATATATTATGTCCAATAGCAACAGATGTGGGAATAATAACAGTTTCTGTCGTACAAAAAAGCTGCGTAACTTTTGGTGTTACGCAGCTTTTCCATTATTTATGATCTTAGCGAGGAGTTTATGATCTCGAAGCGTTTTATGAGGAAGTCTACTACGGAGATGTTACCGCCTCCGAACATACCGCCTCCGCCGCCACCGCCGAAGCCGCCCCAGCCGCCGAAGCCGCCGCGGTTGCCGCCGACCTGAAGACCTTCTGCACTCCTGGAAGTGCTCTTATTGAACTGGTCCACAGTGAAGCCTGCAAGGGGATCGGACTGAACGTGGGAGCGTATCCTGTCAGCGTAGTCAGCCACATATCTTTCAGGATCCTTGTAGAGCTCCATGATCTCGTTCACATAACCCACATACATATCGTAGTATTCGGGTATCTGGAGGAGCTTTGCAAAGGGACGGTTAGCGACTGTTGCCTGATACAGACTTGTTTTTATGTCTGAGTTTACAGCGTTGGCACCGTCTGTGAAGTTTCCGAGGCAGAGGTTGTAGTCCCAGCCGACGAAATAGTGTTTGCCGCCGGTGTACATGAGGTAGTAGTTGTGTGCGAGTGAGCCGTTATAGCTGTCGTAGTTGCACATAACTGAGTTGACTGCAAAGCCTTTGAGGAAGCTGGGCACATCCATAATGTCCTCGATGAATTTATAGTTTGATGTGGACAGCTGGTTTATGGCCGTTTTGAGCTCCTCAAGGTGCTGGAGCTGTTCGTCATCACCGAACTTGAGATCAAGGTTGCTTACAGGCATTTTCTGGGTGAATGTACTGTAACTGTCACCGTCACCGCCGAACATACCTCCGCCCTGAGCACTTCTCTCGGTAGCCTTGTATAGATTGGAGTCGTCGTCTATGGCATAGCGTTCAGCGAGAGTATCACCGGGCTGTTCAGCTATCATGTAGAAGCTGTAAAGCTTGCCGTTCAGATAGACGTCCGAGTGTGCTGAATGGGGAGCTACACCGTCGATAGCGTACATAGCATTATAGCAGAGAATATCTCTCATGCAGGAATTGTCTGAGTACATATTATTGATACAGAATTCGGTCAGTCCGTGGTAGTTCGTGTACTTGTCGTACTTGTCGAGCTTGAAGCGGAAGCTGTATTTGCCGTTCTGCACCATGAGCAGCGAGCTGTTGCCCTTGGTTCTTATGCCGACGTTCTTAAGTTCTTCGCCGTCGATGACAACATCGCAGGAGTGCCATTCCTCCTCTTTGGCTTTGGACAGCATATTTTTCCACTCGTTTTCGGGCATCTTTATCTCGACGCTGTGAACGATTGACTGGTCGAACAGCGAGGCGTAAAGCTGCTGGGCGTTGTCTATGTCGTTGTTGACTTCCTTGAAAGCGGCGGGAGAGTCGCCCTTGAATGAGGTGCCTGTGCTGTGCTTCATCTTTATGCCGCCTGCGAAAACCTTGTATTCAGTGCTGCTGCTGAGATCGGGGGAGGAGATGACAACGTAGCGGTACTTCCTGAGAGCATTCTTATCTATAATCACCTTGTCAGAGGAATCGGTAACAGTAATAGGGTTGTTCTTGGACCACTTCTTGGTGAAGTCCAGCGTCATAGTGGGTTGGGCAGTGGTGGTAAGATTCTCGCACTGATTATCGAAAGCAGTAGCAACAAGGTTACCTCCGGTTATGTCAATAGTACCTGCACTGGAAAGACCTCTGTCACCGAAAGCGGAAATATCTCCGCCGGAGATAAGGAGGGAGGTCTCAGCCTGAATAGCGTCCTTGGCGCTCTTGATGATGAGCTCGCCGCCTTCTATGTCAACATTACCCTTTGAGGACTTCAGACCGTCGCCCTCAGCATTTATCTCAAGCTTACCGCCCTTTACAGTGACGGACGTTTTGCCCTTAACAGCGCAGTTGCCGTCGGTCTCGTTAGTGGCATTTATCCTGAGCTTGCCGCCGGTGATCTTGATGTCGTTGTTGCATGACACGGCAGGCTGAACGTTAGCGTTTATAGTGAGAATTCCTGTGCCTTCGTTACCTCCCTTGAAGGTGAGGTCGTCCTTTGCTTCGATGACAGCGCTTTCGGCATCGTCACCGGCATAGGCATTTTCGGTGTCTGAGATAACGTTTTCGGTGCCGTCAGCCACAGTTACAGAAGTTTTCTCGGCATTCTTGACTAATATAGCCGGAGCGCTCCTGCCGGTGATATTAACGCCGTTGAGGAAGAGCTTGACCGTTCCGGAATCAGCAGTCTCGTCGGGAACGTTAACTTCTATCTGTCCGTCGTTAAGGGTGCCGTCGATAATGTACGTACCTGAGTGGTCGATAGTTACCTTGGAGCCGCTGGCTGAGGCGTGGTCGCCCTCTACGGAAATGTTGTTATTATTGAGGTGTATGTAGCAGATGACGTCCGGCTCAGGGACACCGGTAGTTGTCGTAGTTGAAGCAGTTGTTTCGGGGACAGTGCTTTCGCTTGTTGTGGTAGTGACCGCCGTTGTGGTAGTAGAATCTGTTCCAGAAGCTGTTGTAGTGGAGGATAGAGCAGTAGTTGCTTCAGCAGCAGTTGTAGTAGTAACAGCAGTTGTTGTGCCGGTAGTCTCTTCGTAGTTTTCCTTGTAAGAGACGGGGAGCTTATCCACAAGATTGAGTTTGTATTTCTGTATGGTAAGCGCATCACTGTTGGTTATGCCGTCGCCTCTGTTGGCAACATCGGCGTTATTTGCGCCATCGGCAGTAAGGGAATACTTATCGGGATTGGCGATAGACTGCATTATAAGCACGGTGTCTGCGAGGTTCACAGAATTGTCGCAGTTTGCGTCGCCGTATACAATGTTTCCGATGTCGGCTGAAGCCATAGCTGGAACGGTGGCTGCGCCTCCGATTATACAGGCAGACATCACACTGGCAAATATATGTTTGAGTTTCACTTTTATCATCCTCCTTAATATGAACGAAGGTTATCATAGTTAATATCTAAATAATAATCACAAATCCTTAAATTAGTCTTAAAGTTATCTTAAATAGTTGCTCATTTGTTGCGGTATTTTAGCCAAAGTGTGCAATTATTGCAGATTGAATGAATAAATATATGATATTACTTTATAGTCAGTTTGTTTTGCTGACAAACCGCAGAAAATAATACAAAAAGACTGCTGCACAATGTTGTGCAGCAGTCCTGTTTCTATTCAGTTTTTCCCTTCAATTCTCTGCGGGCGAAGCTTATGTATACGATAAAGCACAGGATTATCTGCAATACCGTAGAGCATGGCGTGGCAAGACCGATTTTGAACAGTGAGCCGTTCCCGAAATGCTGCATAAGAAAGGCAACGGGTATACGAACAAGGAAAGCACCGCAGATTCCCTGTATCATTACGAATCTGGTCTTTTCGATACCGTTGTAGAAGCCTATGAAGCAGAACAGGAAGCAGGTGAACAGGCAGTCGATAGCGTAGGCTTTCAGGTAGTCCCAAGCGGCAGCAACAGTGTCCGGATTGCCTGAGAATATTCCGGCGAGGAGGTCACCCCGGAAGAAGGCTGTGAAGAACATCACAACACCGAACAGAAGAGATACCGTGATACCGCTTTTGAGAGCCTTTACTGCACGGTTCTTGTGTCCTGCACCGTAGTTCTGAGCAACAAAGGCAGCCATTGACTGCATGAATGCCGCCGGTACAAGCATGATGAAAGCACATACCTTATTGGCAACTCCGACACCTGCCGAAGCCGTAACGCTTATCTGATTTACGATGGCAAGTATCACAAGGAAGGAGATGCCTACAAGGAAATCCTGCAAAGCTATGGGAATGCCGATGCGGATAATATTCCGGGCGCAGAGCTTTTTTATCCTCAGGTGTGACCGGCGGAGCTCAAAGGGCAGCTTGGTCCTACTTATTATAAAGAAAGAAATGATAACGCTGATGAGCTGTGCTATAACGGTGGCAAGAGCGGCACCAGTTGCTCCAAGGTGGAATACCGCCACGAAAAGAAGGTCACCGGCGATATTGAATACGCAGGCAATGCCCACGGCTATCAGCGGTGTTTTGGAGTCTCCGAGCCCGCGGAAAACGCTGCCGAGGAGATTATAAGCGGTTATTACGAGGAAGCCTCCGCCGCAGACGCGGATATAGCTCTTGGTGAGGTCGAAAGCCTCGTCGGGAGCATTCATGACCGTGGAAAGTGCTCCGGCACCAATGACGCTTATGACAGTGAAAACAGCTCCGGTAATAGCGAAGATGATAAGACCGGTTCCTATGGTCTGGGCTGCATCGTCGGGACGCTTCTGCCCTATACGCTGAGCGACCGCCACTGTTATGCCCATTGAAAAGCTGACTATCAGATTTGTGAGAGTATGGAGTATCTGCGAGCCGGTGGAAACGGCTGAAACATCGGCGTCTGTGCCGAACTGTCCCACCACAAGCAGATCCACAGCACCGTACATTGCCTGCAAAAACATTGCAAACAGCACCGGGAACATAAATTTCAGGAGCTTGGGGAGAATAGCTCCCTCGGTAAAGTTGCTGTTCTGCATTTATATACCTCCGACTTTATCAATACCGTATTTCCGGCAGAAATTCTCAATATCCCTATCGCTGCGGACGAGCTCGGCGCACACGAGCCTTTTGGAAGCTTTGTCATAGAAGCCTATGGTCTTCTCGCCGGTACAGGTGCTGGACTCTATCTTCACGTCCTCAGCGGAAAAAGGTTCAGGTATGGGGAGTGTTTGTTGTATTTTGAAAATGCTCATTCTGGATTCACCTCAAAGAATATTATAACATTTTTGGCGATGGATGTAAATGCTTTTGTAGTTGCAGCTGTTATTTTTTTAACTTGGTACAACTTTGAAAATGTCATCTGCATTGCAAAAGTTGTATGTACAATATATTATTCTAAGTCAAGTTTGTTGTTAAACATTATGTATAATACGCTGTAAATTCACAAAATGTATTGAATTTATTCAAAATCAGTGATATAATTTCAAAGAATACGGCGACCACCACCGCTTACAAAGAACACAGGAGGATATTATGACAAGAGATCAGGTTCAGGCGCAGGGCCTTGTCAGGATCAAGCGGATGAGCTTCCTGATGATAATAGGCTATGCGATCATCGTTATCGCGGCAGTTTTAGGCATAACTGCCTTTTCGGTAACAAAGTACGACGAACTGACCAAGGAGAAGGTCAGTTCCATGACTTCTTCACTTAACGTTCAGCTCAAGCTCAACCTTGACAGCTATATGAACAGAATGGAGAAGATAGGAACGCTCGCTTATTCCGTCGATAACGCTTACAGCTATGACGCTACGATCAGCATGGATGACTATGAGGCTATAAACATCGAGAAGCAGATAACTGCAGATCTTAACAGTCTTTGCCTTATGGAGAACTTCGTAGACTACGGCATTGTTTACGCAAACAACCATACAGTAGGCAAGGTGTCCAACGGCACTGTTAAGCTCTTCGGAGAAAAACTTTACACTGACCTTTCTGCTATGGTAAAGCGTACATACACTCACGACGGCTGGAGTACTGGCTATAAGGACGATTACGACCGTATCTACTACGTGAAGCGTCTCCATGAGAACGCAGTATTTGTAATCTCCTTCTACACGGCTGAGCTGGAGGGCGTTCTGGAGAATCCGGAGACTCTTAGTGATATGTCCATAAGACTTACGGACAGCTCATATAAGATGATATATTCGTCAAATGAGAAAGACACTGTGGGCGAAATTATCCCAAAGAATGTGCTCAGGGATGTCAAGGGCAAGGATATGGCTGTTATCACAGGAAAGGACAGCCTTTCAACTATCAATGCCACTAACGGTGAGTGGTATATGATATGCTCTATTCCTTCAAAGATCATCCTCAGTGAAGCTGTTCATATGAAGCGTATAATATATTTGGCAGCTGCTGTCGCTGCTCTGATAGCAGTGCTTGCGGGTACAGTATTTATAAAGAAAATGGCTGATCCTGTTGGTACAGTAACAGCCGGTCTCTCGGACGAGATCAGTGAGGATGGCTTTGAAAGGGTGCTGGGCAGCCGTTTCTTCCGTGACAAGGCTGATAACCTTATCAATAAGAGCAATAAGCAGAGCTACGCAGTTGTGCTGGCGACTATCGATAATTTCGGCGATATACTGGACAAATGCGGCAGAGAAGCTACCGACGCCCAGATACTGAAAATGGCAAAGCTCATGAAGGAAGTATTCACTGGCTGTGAATGCATAGGCAGAGTTGAGGAAAAGACCTTTGCTGTTCTTATGAAGAACGACGGTGCTGATGATGAGCAATTCCGTTCACTCGTTGTAAGCCGCGGAGTTGACATCTGTGATATGTTTAAGAATACAGAATACACATCGACAATGGGCACATATGAGGTGACCTCCAGCGTTGGAGCCGCTGTCGGAAGCGGAAAGTACCAGAACATCTACGATCTTGCATATAAAGCGCTGTGTGCATCCAAAAACAACGGCAAGAGCAGATTTACTATGGCTTGATGACGGGGGGCGTAAATAATATGAAGATTATACGAATAGCTGCGGCACTTTTCAGCTGTGCAGTTCTGACAGCCTTAACCGGCTGCGGCAGCAGTGCAAAGGTGAAGGAACAGAAAAAGCAGGTGGAGATCTCCTTTTCATGGTGGGGAAATGATGCCAGAAATAAATATACTCTTGAAGCGATTCAGAAGTTCGAGAGACTTCATCCTGAAATAAAGGTGGATTGCAATTATTCTGAGTGGTCAGGCTATGAGAAAAGAAATAAGGTCTGGATGATCTCAGATACTGAATGCGACGTCATGCAGATAAACTATGGCTGGCTCACGGATTACTCCGATGACGGAAAGGGCTACTATAAGCTGAGGGAGCTTACCTCGTCCCTTGACCTTTCAGGCTATGCAGATGATTATCTCCAGTACGGCACTAAGGGCGGCGTGCTCAATGCCCTGCCTATTGCAATGAATGCCCAGACGGTCTATATAAATAAGACCATTTACGATAAATTCGGCGTAGACGTTCCCAAGACATGGGACGACCTTTTTGAAGCAGCAAAGGTCATGAAAGAAAGCGGAGTTTATCCTCTCAGTGCTTCAAGCAAGTCCATGTGGCTGTACCTTATAGCCTATACCGAGCAGAAGCAGGGCAAGAAAATACTTGCCGGCGACAGTGCACTTAATTTCACTCCGGATGATTTTGCGGTGATGATGGACTTTTACGTGCAGCTTGTTGACAAGAAGGTAATGCCTATGGTGGAGCACTACGAGCGCATAAAGCTTGATAACGAGGAATACGCCGGAGCTGTTGCTTGGGTAAGCGATGCGAAAAGCTATTTCGGCAGCGCAGTAGAAAACGGCAGGGAGATCGTCCTTGCAGACTATACATCCACTGACGGCAGTGGTTCCGGAGAGGGCTGGTACGCTAAGCCTGCGACCATGTACGCTGTCAGCAAGAACACCGTTCATCCCAATGAAGCTGGAATGCTGCTCGACTACCTTGTGAACAGCAGTGAAATGGCGGAGCTTCAGGGTATTGAAAAGGGGATACCGCTCAGCAGCTCTGTGCAGGGCGTGCTCAAGGAGCAGGGACTCCTGAATGGACTTCAGTATGATGCCTCCCAGAAAATGGACGGCTGTACGCTCTCAGAGCTGGCACCTGTTCTGGAAAACGGTGACCTTATAGACGATTTCTTCAGTGCCTGCACGGATTATATCTACGGTAAGACCGGTTTGCAGGATGCAGCAAATACCTTCTGTGCCAAGGCTGTGAAGGAGTATTTCTGAAATATACTATACAGAAAAAGACCGTATCTGAAGGAGTTCCTTTCAGATACGGTCTTAATTTTATTTTACAAGGAAGGTGAATTCTGTATCGCTTTCAGATTTGTTATGAACATATACTGAGGATGATCCGTTAGGACCAACAACGTCAAAATTCAAAATGAACGAAGAATTCTCTTCTTTTTTAACATTGCATTCAGCTGATACTTCATCATCGACCTTTGACAGTGAGCAGCCGCCGTCTATACTTATTTCAGTTTCCGTGGCAATACCATCTTTGCTGTGATCTTTTGCGCGTAAATTGACAAAACCTTTTTTAGCTCCGTCGATTCCGGCATTAACAACTGCACTTATCGTAAATGATGAGACAGGGTCAAGATCAAATATTCCGATAACAAAGTCAGCGCCTAATGAAAAAGGTTTTGAGAGTATTTCACCGACAATAGCAGCGTTTTCATATTTTTGGTCGGTTACATCTACATAGAACCCTGAGATCGTTGCAATGCTCTTGAATAAAGGCATTTCGTTCTGAACAAGCTTAAGGTTTCTTACACATTCAACTTTGATATTAGCTGTGGTAGTGCTATATCCCGTTGAGGAGGTTTTACCAGCAGCAGCTTCAAAAACTATATAATCGACTTCTACATTACTTGTGCCGTATTCCCGTGAACTTAATCCTAAGTACCGTTTACCGTCAACTTCATAGACCATTACCTTACCGTTTGTCAGGTATCTTCCGTATAAGATGTCGGTGGCATTGGGGACGATTGCTGGTTTCTGCTCGTCAGCCTTTGTGGCATATCCTTTTAATTTGTCACCGAGGGCTGAGACATAATGTGATCTCTCATCCCAGTTGACAGTTCGGTTGCACTGACTGAGTGTATAGGATTTGCTTGAACCGCCTGAACTGATAGTGAGTTTTGTACGTCTGTCTGGTTCATCGGAAGTATAGGGGAATGAATCAAGATGAACTAAAATATCATTATCTCCCTTTAAACCGGAAGTGCAGGGGGCTCCGTTAATATCATAGAAATGTACGTAGTCATCATCAGCTGAAACTGTCCAGTCGTTGGGGGTATTGAATTTTAAGTGGAGGAAGTAACCGCCGTCCTCTTCAAGCATATAAAGCAAGCCTAAAGAAGTGCAGTCATCGCAGTCGCCGTTAGCGCAGAAGGGGAACATATCATAATCGCAGTCCTCAACAGTGATGTTGCCTGCATTGAGTGTCCTTTTGTTGCCGGTCTTATAGCCGCAGTCAACACAAACTTCTTCTTCGGTGCCAGCTTTTTCAGCGGTAGGCTTTACAGTTACTTTGTATTCGAGTCTGTGTGCTTTTTTGGGAATAACAGCCTTGGTAACGACCTTGCCGCACTTTGTACATCTGCCTTCCTTAAGACCGGTGCTTGTGCAGGTAGCGTTCTTTACAGTAACGTATGAGCCGTTGAAGGTATGACCTACGGATGAGAGCTTGGGGATGACCGTATCAGTAATTATAGCATGGCAGGTAGTGCATCTTCCGATGATATGACCGTCCTCGGTGCAGGTAGGCTCTATCCTCTCATAGCTGCCATTGAAGGTGTGACCTGTTGAACCAAGCTTAGGAAGAACGGCTCTGTAAACTATTTCGCCGCATTTTGTACATCTGCCGATTCTTTCGCCGTCCTCAGTACAAGTAGGCTGTTTGGTCTCATATGAACCGTTGAAGGAGTGACCGCTGTGAGGAATAGTAACATTCTTTACAACGCCGCATCTTTCACATTTGCAGGTACCGCTGCCATCGGAAGAACAGGTAGCAGCATTGACTACTGTAACGGCGCCGTATCTGTGGCCGAGTGCAGGAACTGTTCTTCTGTCAACGATCTCGTTGCACTTAGTACAGTGACCAACTTTTTCACCGGGTTCTGTGCAGGTGGGCTTTTTAGTTTCCACGTAAGAGCCGTTGAACTGGTGCATACAGCCGGGGATAACAGCAGTTTCTATGATACCGCAGCGTGTGCATTTATGGTACTTGGAGCCTTCCTTTGAACCCTTAGCGTTTTCGATGATGACCCAGTCACCCCATTTGTGTCCCCATGCAGGGATAGCAACTCTGCTGACGATCTCGTTACATATCTCGCAGTAGCCGACCTTTTCACCGTCCTCGGTACAGGTAGGCTGCTTGATAGGATTGTAGGAGCCGTTGAAAACGTGCTGACCGTGGGGGATAGCAGCGTATTCAACAAAGCCGCACTTAGTACATTTATGGTGCTTTTTGCCGTCCTCGGTGCAGGTGCGTTCCTTGTCGATGACCCAGTCACCGTAGCTGTGTCCCCATGCAGGGATAGCGACTCTGCTGACGATCTCGTTGCATATCTCGCAGTAGCCGACCTTTTCGCCTTCCTCGGTACAGGTAGGTTGCTTGATAGGATTGTAGGAGCCGTTGAAAACGTGCTGACCGTGGGGGATAGCAGCGTATTCAACAAAGCCGCATTTAGTGCATTCATGGTGCTTTTTGCCGTCCTCGGTGCAGGTGCGTTCCTTGTCGATGACCCAGTCACCGTAGCTGTGTCCCCATGCAGGGATAGCAACTCTGCTGACGATCTCGTTGCATATCTCGCAGTAGCCGACCTTTTCGCCTTCCTCGGTACAGGTAGGTTGCTTGATAGGATTGTAGGAGCCGTTGAAAACGTGCTGACCGTGGGGGATAGTCTCGTATTCAACATAGCCGCAGCGTGAACACTCATGGTGCTTCTCACCGTCTTCGGTACAGGTGCGGTCTTTGTCGATGATCCAGTCACCGTAATCGTGTCCCCATGCAGGAATCTCAACAACACTGACTATGTCACCGCAAATATCGCAGTAGCCGACCTTTTCGCCCGGTTCGGTGCAGGTGGGATCAATGGTAGGGTGGTAGGAGCCGTTGAACTTGTGCTGACCGTGGGGAATAGCCTCATACTCAACTGTGCCGCAGCGTGAGCAGGTATGGTGCTTCTGACCGTCCTCAGTACAGGTGCGGTCGTAATCTGTCACCCAGCTGCCCCATTTGTGACCTAAAGGATCAATTGATCTTCTGTCAACAATCTCGCCGCACTTAGTACAGTAGCCTACTTTTTCGCCAGGGTCTGTGCAGGTAGGCTTCTTTTTTTCAACGTATGAACCGTTGAACTGGTGCATACAGCCGGTGTAGGAATCCAGCGAATGAGAGATATTGTCTTCTTCAGCTTTAAAGGCAGGTTCCGTATTGCAGTTTTCGCAGTCTGCTTCGTGACAGTGCTCCTCACCGCAAAGCTCATGCTTGTCGGAGAGTATGTACTGCTCACCGGTAACATCCGTAGCAACTGCATTTACGGTTGGCAGCAGAGTCTGGAAGCTTAAAGAAGCAGCTACTGCGGCTGCAGATAAAGCTGAAAAGAATTTTTTGAGTTTAAAATTCTGCATTTTTTCCTCCTTATTATAAAATTATGATTATAATATATAGCCAAGCTAACAACTATATATTGCTATTATAGTACATTTAAGAAAATATGTCAATAGGTTCGTATAAAAATATAACATATTATCGGCGATTTGAGCAAAACCATAAATTAGGCGAAAATAGATGACTTTTTGATGATTTACATATCTTACTTACTTTAGTTGACCGATGACTTTAAACCATTAGGAGGAAATTGTTCAGCAATTTATGGTCATTCACCAAATATTGCGGCGCACGCCAGTGCAGAAGTGTATGCTGCCCTGATTCTTAAACATTACGCAGAGGCTTCCGGAGGATACGACAAAACGATAGACGTATACTTAAAGGAAGTCCTAAAAATAGCTGTATATCACGAAAGCTGCTGCAGACAGAGGATTTTCAATATCTATGTGAAGAACGTAACTGAATTGTTACTTGATATAATTGGAAATATATGCTATAATATCAACAGTAAATCCAAAGGAGTGGGAACTATGAGAAGATTAGCAGGAATAGCAGCAATTCTTTCAGCTGCATTACTTATGACCGGCTGCGGCGAACCTGATGACAGCTCAGATTCCGTATCTGCTTCAACCGGAACAACTCTGACTACCGAGTCGGATACAGCAGATTCGACAGCTGTAACTACTACTGCTGTGCCGAAAATGACAACAGCAAAAACTACCGCGGCTAAGACCACGGAAGCCAAGACCACAGAGGCAAAAACTACTGAGCCTGCAACAAAGGACGAGCAGCCGTATGATTACGCAGGCATGGCTGGCTATTGGTACATAGACGGCGATCCGTCGACAGCAAGTATACATATAATGTCCAACGGCAGATTCGAGACGTACTATGCCAGCGGAACCCTCGAAAATAATGGCAGCATAAAGCACGAGTACGACAAGGATCTGGACATTTACTATTTCATGCTGTATTCAGACAGCGGCGACTTCATAATGGGCTTCGTTGATGACGGCAAAAAGGATAAGAATGATATTTACATCGGCAACGGAGGCTTTCCTCACTATGTAAGGCTTTACGGCGAGGGCGGTCTCGGTGACGACGGCAGAGATCCCGCAGAGGACTTTTTCGGTACATGGAACTGTGAAAGAGCTACCTTAACTATCGAGGAAAACTATGAAATGAAGCCCTTTGCAGTAATAGTCTGGGGAGACGGCGCTAACTCTCACTACACATGGGAGTATCCCGTTGAGTACAAGGACGGCAAGCTTGTATGCAGCGGCTCCGGCAGCAAGGTACATATCTGGAAGCTTGATGAGACTGACTCGGCACCTGATTTCAAGATTCTGTACAGCGACGGAAGCGCTGAATTTAGCTTCAAGGGCGACGGTATCGTCTGGAACGACCTTAAAGAAAACAGGGGAGCAGGAATGCTTTTCACCAAAACTCAGGATTGATAAAAAAACCGCCTTGCAAAGGCGGTTTTCTTGTATCCGGTTACTTATCTCAGGAAGAACGGCAGGGTAGCACCAAGTGCCATGATAAGAGCGAATATCAGCATAACTATTCTCATAGCAGTGGATTTTCCGTCCTGCTTCTTGGGAGCGTTGTTCTTGTTGTTATTTTTATCAGCCATAGTTTATCACCTCTCAGTGGCGCTTTTTAGTGCGCTTTTTCTTATTCGGTATGTAATCCTTAAAGACCTCCGAGCGTTTTTTCATGCCGTAAGCCTTTTTTCTGCGGTCGAATTCGGGCTTGTTGTCGGGACGTGGACGGCTGAAGCGTTCTTTTGAGGAGCTGCCGTTCCAGAGCTTGACTGTGACCTGTTGACCGTTTATCTTCATGGGATTGGTACTTTCGATTATGTAATCAGACTCGGAAGCAGGTATCTCCACGGTAGTGTGGTCGTCGAAAATATCTATCTTTCCGAAGTCCCTGCCTGACATACCGGTGGCATCCACGAGAGCTCCGAGGATGAAATTTGGGGCTATCCTGCGGTTCCTGCCGATATTTATGTCCACCTTTACGGTAGCAGCTCCGTCACCGTTCCTGCCCTTTCTGAGGGGGCGGGGCTTCTCGAATTCCGGGAGGGAATCAATATCAGCCCGGAGTTTTTCTGCGATCAGACGGGCAGCTGCCTCTCTTGCGGAAACTCCGGAGGCTGCCAGCCTGTCCACGACTTCAAAAGCGTCATGACCGGCTTCGGCTGCGGAGATATCCTTTATGACAGCTTCCTTTTTCATTGCGACGATTCCCTCTTTATCAGGGAGAGGTAGCTGAGTTATCTCCGCCTTGGTATAGCGGGCAATCTCCTTCAGCTCGGAGAACTGCCGTCTGCCGCTGATAAGGGTGTAAGCGGTGCCTGTGCAGCCGGCTCTTCCGGTCCGGCCTATGCGGTGGATGTAATACTCGTTATCCTGGGGGAGGTCATAGTTAAAAACGGCGTCGATACCGCTCACGTCTATACCTCTTGCGGCGACGTCCGTTGCGACGAGAATATCAACAGCTTTGTTTTTGAAGCTGTTCATGACCTGAGTACGCTGAGCCTGTTTCATATCGCCGTGGAGACCGGAGGCACGGAAGCCGTATTTCTGTAGCTCCTCTGTAAGCTGATCCACCATTGCACGGGTATTGCAGAATACCATTGCGGAGGAGGGAGCGTAAGCTGCCAGCAGAAGCCTCAGTGCGTCAGTCTTTCTGCCCATAGCCACCTCGAAGTAATACTGTTCGATGAGACCGACTGTTCTCTGGGGAGACTTGATTTTAATCTGTATGGGATCGCGCTGGTACTTCTCGGTAATAGCGAGTATCTCCGGAGGCATTGTCGCTGAGAAAAGAACGGTCTGTCTGTCCTCGGGAGCGCTGGCGAGAATGGTTTCGATGTCCTCGCGGAAGCCCATATTGAGCATTTCGTCAGCCTCGTCCAGTATCACGCAGCGGAGGTCGTTCAGTTTAAGAGTGCGTCTCCTAAGGTGATCCATGATTCTGCCGGGAGTGCCGATAACGATATTTGCACCGCGTTTGAGTTCAAATATCTGTTTTTCCATGCTTGCGCCGCCGTAGACCGCGCAGGCTTTTACGCATTTCTTGTACTTGGCAAATTTTTTTATTTCGCCGTGAGCCTGCATAGCGAGCTCACGGGTGGGACAGAGTATCATGACGGATACAGAGCGTTTATCGCAGTCGGAAATGCTCTCGACAGCCGGAAGTCCGAAAGCGGCAGTCTTGCCGGTGCCTGTATTGGAGCGTCCTACCACGTCTCTGCCCTCAAGAATTAGAGGTATACTTTTTTCCTGTATTTCTGTCATTTCGGTGAAGCCGAGCTCATCAACAGCCCGGATAAGCTCTTCAGAAAGATTTAATTCGTTGAACTGCATTATGATTCCTTTCAGATTTTCAGATATATCATTATAATCATAGCACAAACGGTAAAAAAGGTCAAGTAGAATATTCCACCCAAACCAGCACATTCTTTGTATTTTCTTGACATCGGGCTCGTATTCAGATATAATAAAACTGAACACAGCATGGCTGTTTAATATTACGGGCTAGGCTCACAGGAAAAGAGGTATGACTATGAACTCAAAGGCAATGCACAGGATAAGCTACGGACTTTATGTCGTCTCGGCATTTATGGACGGTCAGGACAACGGCTGTATAACCAATACGGTGGGACAGGTCACTTCAAAGCCCAACCTTATCAGCGTGACCGTGAACAAGGCGAACTTCACCCATGAAATGATACAGAACACTGGAAAATTCACAGTTTCGGTCATAAGCAAAGCAGCTGATTTCGCACTTTTCAGGCATTTCGGCTTTCAGTCCGGAAGAGATGTGGACAAGTTCAGTGGATTTAGTGATTGCCGCCGTGTATCCAACGGAAGAATGGCGGTGACTAAGGGTACTAATGCATGGCTTGCGGGCACGGTAGTCAAGGCTGTTGATCTTGGAACGCATACCATGTTTATAGCAGATGTAACTGACATGGACGTGCTCGACAGTACGCCCTCCTCAACATATGAATACTACCTCAGCGACATTAAGCCCAAGCCTCAGGAGGCTGGCAGGACAGCTGACGGCAAAACTATATGGCGCTGTGTTATATGCGGCTACGAGTACGTGGGGGAGGAAATCCCCGAGGACTTTATCTGTCCTATATGCAAGCATCCTGCATCGGACTTCCAGAAGGTAACATCATACGGTGAGAAAACTGCTCCTGTGCCTGAGACCAAGCCAGTCAAGAAGACTGTCTGGCGCTGCAAGCTCTGCGGATATGAGTATGAAGGCGAAGAACTTCCGGAGGACTATGAATGCCCCATATGTGGAGTAGGCGCATCAGAATTTGAAAAGGTGGAGAGTTGAGGTATAACAGTGTAGTAAAGGCGGTCTTTCTGGACAGACCTAACCGTTTCATAGCAAATGTTACGATCGGCGGCAGGACCGAGACCGTTCACGTAAAAAACACAGGGCGCTGCCGGGAGCTTCTTGTTCCCGGCAGTACAGTCTACCTTGAGCATACAGCCTCACCTCAGCGTAAGACGGCATACGACCTTATATCCGTTGAAAAGCAGCGTGACGGTCTGTCTCCGCTGATGATAAACATGGATTCTCAGCTCCCTAACAGACTTGTGGAGGAGTGGCTCCCTGATAGCGGTCTGTTTTCTGAAGGAACTGTGATAAAGCGGGAGGTCGCTTACGGTAATTCGCGTTTTGACCTGTGTCTGACCGCTCCCGACGGAAAAGTTTCATACATGGAGGTAAAGGGAGTAACTCTTGAAAGGGATGGTATAGTTTTCTTTCCGGATGCCCCTACTCTCCGTGGTCTAAAGCATGTAAGGGAACTCATAAAATGCCGGCAGGAGGGCTTCGGTGCCTATATACTCTTTGTCGTGCAGATGACCGGAGCTTCCGAGCTGAGACCGAATTATTCAACTCACAGGGAGTTCGGTGAAGTCCTGAGAGAGGCTGTGGAAAACGGAGTGTGCTGTCTGGCAGCCGATTGCATTGTAACACCGGATACAGTAACGATAAAAGGCTTCATACCGGTGGTAACTGACGAGAAAAAATAAAATGATACGGAGGTCAGAAATGGCTGAGATAATAGAAATAGACGATCTGGAGCTCCCGGAGCTGCTGCCCTACACCCAGACAGCTGAGGTCCAGCTCCTGCGGTGGTTTGAGCCACAGCCGGGTATCTTTATAGCTGAGAGCCCTAAGGTGATACGCACAGCGCTGGATTCCGGCTATGAACCTCTTTCGCTGCTTGCCGAGAGAAAGTATATCGATGGTCAGGCAAGGGATATAATTGAGCGCTGCGGTGACATCCCAGTATATACAGCTACCTCGGAAATTCTCACCCGACTGACCGGTTTTAGGCTCACACTTGGACTGCTTTGTGTTATGAGGAGAAAGCCGTTATCTCTGCCAGAGGAGATTCTTTCCGGTGCCCGGAGGATAGCCGTCCTCGAAGATGTAATGAACCAGACCAACGTGGGAGCGGTCTTTCGCTCGGCAGCGGCACTCGGATTTGACGCGGTAGTGCTGACAAAGGCTTCCAGTGATCCGCTTTACAGGCGCTCCATAAGAGTGAGCATGGGAACTGTTTTCCGCATTCCATGGACATATCTCAGCCAGCCTGCGCCGGATTATATTCGTGAGCTGAAAGCACTCGGCTTCTCAACTGCGGCAATGGCTCTCAGGAAGGACACGGTAGATATAAGCGATCCGCGGCTGAGCTCTGAGGAAAGGCTTGCCGTAATACTTGGAACTGAGGGCGAAGGCCTGCGGGAGGAGACTATCGACGCCTGCGACTACACGATCAAGATACCCATGTCACATGGGGTTGACTCTCTTAATGTTGCGGCAGCGAGCGCAGTAGCATTCTGGGAGCTTGGCAAAAAGTAAAGCAGGAAGCAGAGGGGGCTCCCCCTCTGCTTCCTGCTTTTATGCTTTTCTGCATACGACTGTAACGGTCATAGTGCTGTCCGATATTTCAGCGAAAATATCTCCTTCCATAGCGAGCATGAGCTGGCGGCAGATATACAGTCCTAGACCGGCGCCGGGCTTATTGCCGGCATTGGATCCTCTCCAGAAACTGTTGAAGATATGGCTCAGTTCCTCAGTGGGGAGGGTACATCCGCTGTTGGATACACTTATCAGGCGGCAGTCCTCCTCGTCGGAGAAGCTGAATGAGATAGAATCACCGTCGCCGTATTTTATGGCGTTCTCTACAAGATTCTGGAGCACCTCTTCAAGTCTGTCGGGATCGCATTTTATGAGGCAGTCGCTGAAATTTTTAATTCCGAGAGGTTTGGGTAGCTTATCGTTGTAGTACACTGACAGTCTTTCGATAACTGATGACAGATAGAATTCCGAGGAGTTAACATCGAATGAAAGCATATCACTTTCCGCGCTTGTGACCATTTCACTGACATACTTTTCGATCTCGTCGGCTTTTGCGGATATACTGCCGGCAGCCTCCAAGAGTTTATCCTCGTTGTACAGACCTTTCCTGATGGCACTGGAATAGAGCTTTATAGCAGAAAGGGGAGTCTTTACGTCGTGGGAGAGGGAAAGCAGCAGTGTTTTTTCCTCTTTGATATGTTCAAGCTCCCGGGCACGTGTAGTTTCCAATTCTTCCCGGAGCATATCCATGCCCCAGATAAACTTTCCGAAATATTTCCCCTTGTTTTCTTTAAGTGGGACAGAGAGATTGCCTTTTGCGAGTTCTGAGGGCAGATCCTTCATTTTTACGAAAGGTTTGATGATGTTCTGTCTGACGTAGAGGAGTGCACCAAGGATGACTGCCGCGGCAGCTGCGAGGCATATGTATATCTTTGAGCGCGGTATTTTGGAGCTTTCCGTGCTTTTGTAGTCTATACGGAAGAGTGTGCCGTTTATGCTGCGGACGGCATAGTCGTCGGAGCTGATAAAGAAGTCCTCGCTGCCGTCGTACTTGTAGATTCCGGTTATAGTATCGTAGTCTGAGGACGAGACCTCTCTGCCTGCAAGGAGTTCCTGTTCCACGCGGTTTAGTTCTACGCGGTAGATACGTTCGGGCTCATTTTTATCGGCGGAGAGCAGGAATGATATTGCTGCGAAGATAAGCGCGAGTATAACTGCGACCGTCGTTGTCAGTCTGTCAAAGCTCTGCATATCAGTCGCTCCAGCGATAGCCCTTGCCCCAGACGGTTAGTATCCTTCTGGGGTTCTTGGAATCGTCCTCTATCTTTTCTCTGAGCCACTTTATGTGAACGGTTAGAGTCTGCTGTTCGGAATCAGAATCGCAGCCCCATATCTTGTTGAAGAGCTGTTCCTTTTCAATGGTGCGTCCCTTGTTGGTCATTAGGAGATGGAGCAGCTCAAATTCTTTAGCGGTCATCTGCACCGGCGAGCCGTTCTTGGTCACCGTACCGCTGGCAATATTCAGCGTGATGTCTCCGTCGGTGATAGTATCGATAGCAAGTCTGCGGCTGAATATTCCCTTTATTTTGGCGATGAGGATATCAATATCATATGGCTTTTCGATGTAGTCATCAGCTCCCAGCAGCAGACCGTTGAGCTTGTCCTCTCTTTCAATTCTGGCAGTAAGGATGATTATGGGAGTGTTGTCCCGGCTGCGAATGTGCTCACAGACGGTAAAGCCGTCCAGTTCGGGAAGATTAATATCCAGCAGAACGAGCCTTGCCCCGTATTTTTCAAACAGGGACAAGGCTTTGTTTCCGTTTTCTGCAATGCTTACTGTATAATTCTCCGCTCTGAGAAATTCGCAGAGCAGACCGCTGAGTTCTGCGTTATCCTCAACCACGAGTATATCTATCATTTTACCAACCCATTTCCAGAAGCCAGTTATTGAGTGCGCGTTCACGATCGCGGATAGAAGCTTCTCTGTTATTATTATACTCTCCTTTGATATTTCCGTCAACTATGTATAGCACTCTTGAGCATTTTGCAGCAACCTTGGCATCGTGGGTAACGAGGAGCACAGTTGTGCCCTCGCTGTTTATAGCTGTGATCTCCTCCATTACCTCGTCGGAGGATGAGCGGTTGAGAGCACCGGTGGGCTCGTCAGCGAATATCATTTCCGGGCGGTTGATTATGCTACGACATATGCAGGCACGCTGGAGTTGACCGCCTGATACTTCGTTGATGTCGTTGGAGGCTATATCGAGGATACCCAGCTTCTTCATTATAGACCTGCCTCTTTCGGTGGTCTCCTTGCGGCTTTCCTTTATCTTAGTGGATTTTACTGCCGGGAGGATTATGTTGTCCAGCACAGTTAGGTTTTTCATCAAGTACATCTGCTGAAAAATGAAGCCCATATCCTCCAGTCTTGTTTTGGCGAGTTCGTTCTCACTGAGGGCGGATAAGTCCTTTCCGCAGAATGATACGCTTCCGCCGGTCATTCTGTCCATACCTGAGACTGTGTACAGCAGAGTGGATTTCCCTGAGCCGGAAGGTCCCATAACAGCCACCATTTCACCTTTGGCAATGGTGAAATTCACGTTCCTGAGGACGTTGTTCTGCCTTTTATTGATGATATATGTTTTGCACAGGTCTTTGACTTCAAGTATTTTTTCCATGATATATCTCCTTTATTCTATGTCGGCTGTATCGGAAGCCTTTATCGTTTTGGTGTAGACAGCTGTGAGCATAGCTCCTGCGAGAGTAGCTGCTACGATTATAAGAGGATACAGAGCGAAAACTTCGGCAAAGTTAATGTCATAGCCAACGCCGCTGTCAGCGCCCATCATCTTGAACACCGGATCAATGGCGAGCTTGGTGGCAGGTTTGCAAAGCAAAGCAGCGAGGAGCGAAGATACTGCGCCTACTATCATGAAGCGGAGAGTATGCTGTGCGATTATGGATCTGCTTCTGAAGCCCATAGCTTTCATAAGAGCTATCTCACCCTTTTCCTTGGCGATGAACGAGCGCTCCATGAGCACGCTTATCATGATGACTATGAGTATGGTGATGATAAGAGTCATTTTTTTGAAGCTGTTGAGCATATCGCTCACGCCGGTGGAGTCCTTGACGAACTCTCCTCCGTTCAGGACCTCCTCGCAGTCGAAGATCTCCTTCAGACGTTCTGCACGTTCAGCTACCTCCGCCTTACCCGGCTCGTCAAGGAAGTCTATCTGAATGGGGAAAAATGCAGAGATTTGCGAAGTTGGAACGGGAGCGTCCTCGTGGAGGCGTCCGCTCTTTCCAAGATTGCTCATTGATTCAAATATACCTGTAACTACGTAATCGCTGACATTGCCCATGATGTCTATCTGTATGGTATCGCCGATCCTCACATTGAGATCGTCAGCAGCTTTCTGGGTGAGAGCTACCTCGTTGGCATAAGCTGGAGCCTTGCCCTTGGTATAGGGATAGTCAGAAGCCTTTGTACGGGAGCAATGCTGATAGCGGATGTTGTCCTTTTCATCGCCGGCGATCGTGGGAAGATTATACATACACTCAACACGAGTCTTGGCAGGCATACCGTTCTCCGCGAGCTTATCCTCGATTTCTGTGAGGGTGTCCTCAAGGGGCTTTCTTCCGCGGTTAACATCAAGGAAAATATTGGGGCAGGACATATACAGGTCGCTTTTGGTGGTTCCGAACAGATACAGAAGCTTCTCGCTGTTAAGAGTATTCACAGTGTTTGCAAGTATCATAACGAGCATGGTGCAGAGGGTGAATACCACTGTGATTATGCTGAACTGCTTCGGGCTGCTGAGTACGTCGTTTGCCGCAAGGAATCCAGTTGTGCCGAGTCTGCTCTTTTCGAGGTGCATTATGCCTTTTTTGCGGAAGCGTTCGCCGGTTTGACCGCTTCTTACGGCGTCGATTGGCGAGAGCTTCTTTATCTTTGCTGTGATTCTCCAGCAGAACAGGACTATCAGGAGTACGACTCCTATGCTGCAAAGAATGCCGAGGAGCACTGAATTATCGGATTCGAGTACTATCTTCCGGCTGATGCTTTTCAACATCATATTGCCGAAGGGTATGCCGGCAAGACAGCCGATGAACGCTCCTATAACAGCTATACCGATGTACTTTGTGAGATACAGTGCTCTTATGCTGGAATTTTTCAGTCCCATAGCCTTCATAACGCCAATCTCGCGGAATTCCTCTGAGATAGTGAAGCCAATGGTAAATTTCAGCACGATGAAGGAAATGAGTATAAGGAATACGCTTACGATGAGTAGTATCATTGCCGTCATTATATCCATGATGTAGGTCTTCTTCAGGAGTGAAATATCGCCGTTGAAGCCCACGTTCTGATTGTTTGAGATAGCTCTGCTTACGGCTTTGTTGTTATCAGTATCAATGAAGTGGAGGTTCAGGCGTAGACCTTCGATTCTCTTTTCGTCAGCAGTAATGATCGCATAGTCCTCGTCGCTCAGAATAAATCTCGGGTTTCCGAACATTTCCGAGCCAGTTACAGCATCCTTGACGATACCTGCAAACCTGACGGTAATACGCAGGTCGTCAAAAACTATATCGAATTTGTCGCCTTTTTTCAGTCCTGCCTTATCAGCGAAGTAAGCGTGAATGTAGACGTCACCCTTGTTTACCGAGGTTATCTCCTTGTTGTTCTCGTCGAAGTATTTCAGCTTGGCTTCTCCGAAGGGCATAATGAACATAGAGCTGTCATATCTTAAAAGGCGCTTGCCGTCCCTTTCAAAAAAGTCCTCACTGGCGAAGATCATGTGCTCTGTACGGCAATCCTTTATGCCTTCCGCACCTGAGAGGCATTCTTCGACAGGTACACCGCCTTTTTCCTCTTCGAGGATAACATAGTCCGGAGCACCTGCTTTCTCCATGAAGCTGTCAAGTCCGCCTACAACTGCGGTGATGTTGTTCACGCTGCTGGACACGAACAGGGTTGAAAGGATAATGAACAGCAGTATCACGACATTCATTGTTTTTTTTCGTTTTAGATCTTTTTTTAGTATTCTGAAAAACATATCGTTCCCTCGCTTTCTGAGAACATTATATCATGTCAATTATTAAGAAATCATTAAGTGACGAGCGCGAAGAACAGAAAGCTGAAAGTTCCTCGCGCTCGATTTGCTGTTATTGGAGTTTATCGCTTGATGAGATTTCTGTATTGCAGTGCAGGTACACCAACATTGGCGGAAAACTGTCTCAGGAAATATTTATTGTCGAAGTAACCGCATTTTTCGGCGATCTCAGTCATGCCGAGGGAGGTCGTCACGAGATAATACTTTGCCTTGGCGGTACGGGCAGCAATGCAGTCCTGATGAAAGCTTATGCCGAAGCATTTTTTGTAATGAATACGGAAGGTATCTATGCTGTCGTCCTCGATTATAAGCTCGTCGTTATCGAAGGTTATTTCAGGAGCGGCATAGATACGGTTCCGGAGTGACAGCATTTTCTTGTAATGATAATGGGCGCGGCGCTCGGAAATGCCGCGTATCTTTTCGTCGCAGCCGTTCCTGCATTGTGTGAGGAGCTCGTCGAAGGAGCTGTCTCCGCAGGCGGCGGCAAAGCAAACGAAGGTGTCCATACCAGCGTTGTCCATGTAGTTTTTCTCGCGTAAGAGAATACAGCTGAGGAGGTCGGAAAGCTGTTCGGCTGATGCGTTGCTCTGGACTATACACACAAAGGTATTCTCATGGATATATCCGGAAATATCATGGTTTCCGCAGAATTTCCCGATAGCCTTTGAAGCGCCGGTGACAGCCTCGGTATGGCTGCTTATATTTACATCGTTGACCGAGCTGCTGAAAAGACATATTTTCAGCATAAGCATATACAGAGTTTTATTGTCATGACCGGACACAGTGGTAAAGGCTCTGCGAATGCCCTTTTCGTTGTACATACCGGTAAGAGTGTCGCGGTATTCGGAGAGGTTCTGGCAGCTTAAGAGGTAGCGTATATCGTTTTTCAGCCTGAGAAATTCCAGACCAATGCTCACGGATTTCAGCCAGTAGCGGAAAACGCTTTCGTAGCTTTCTGGAGTCTCGTACATCAGCACCATATGTCCGAAGAGCTTGCTGCCGGAGAAAATGGGGTTATAGTAGCAGACTATGGTTCCCGGATATTTTTCAAACATAACTGAAAAGTCGTCTCGTCCTGCTTCAAATACTGAGGTATCACGCCAAGGCATGAGACAGCGGCAGAGCATGATATCCGAGGATGAGGAGGAGAGGTCGTACCAGTCGGAATACAGGCACATACATATGCTCAGGACGTTTCTTATGAGCCAGAGATGATCGCCGATGATATTGATAAAGCTCTCCATATCGCGGCAGACAGCGAGCTTGTGCTCCATTGTGCTCAGAAGTCCGTAATCTGAGTAATTCTTCTGTATAATGGCGTAATTAAGGTCTGAGTTATATTTGTCGTTGTCCCGGGGGCAGGAGCAGCTGTCTCCGAAAACTATACTGCCGGCGGGAGGAGCATACTCCGGTGGCGCTTCGCCATCCATCATGCAGCATATAGCCTTGACAGCGAGTTCACCAAGCTCTCTGCGGCTGCGGTGGTATGACGTCAGCAGAGGGGAGTAATACAGGCGGTTGTCTGAATATTCATAGCTCACAACGGTAACGTCCTCTGGGACGCGGATGTGATTTTCGGCGAATTTGCTCAGCAGACCGTAAGCCATAGAGTCGTTGGCGCAGACGATAGCCTGTGGGAGGGGGAGTTCGTCGCTGATAAACCTATCAGCCAGTTCAGAGCCGGAGTTTATCCAGTAATTGCCGTAGAAAATCCTGCTGTCGTCGGGGACTATGCCGTGGCTTGAAAGCGCTGAGCGGAAGCCCTCCTCTCGCCTTATGGAAATATCAACGTCAGGCATACCTGTCAGGAGAGCGATGTCGGTGAAGCCGTGGATCTCTATGAGATGAGAAGTAAGGTCGAATATGTCATCTGAGTCGCTGGTATTTATACAGCAGAATCGCGGATCGGAGAATTCCGGCAGCGAAGCACCTGCAACAACTACCGGAACGTTTTTCCTTTTCAGGAGTACGGCAATTTTTTCGCGCAGCTTAGCCTCAATGAAAGATTCGCTCATGACAATGATGCCGCTGATTCCGTCGGACAGTATCAGCTCGTATATAGACTGCTCGCAGATAAGGTCGTCATCTGTTGAGTACATATTATAAATGTTGGAGAATACCACTGTGCGGCAGTTTTTGCCGGCAGCAGCGGAGATGATACCGCTCAGGAGCTCACGTTCTGCAAAGGCATTGGCGGAGGCGGTAACAACAGCGATAATGGGATGATTTTTGCTGTTCAAGGCAAAAACTCCTTTCGTGTCGATTAATTAGGATACACTAATTATACAGTATATTTCCCAGAAAGTCAACTATCGGTGATGAATTTTGTCCACCACTATTGTATAATATCTAATAAGTAAACTTCCGCACATTGAACGTCCTTTACATTTTTTCCTTAATGTGATATAATACCTTTAGCAATTTTGAAGTATTCGGGAGGTCAGTATGAATGAGATAAAATGTCCACACTGCGGAAAGGCTTTCACTGTTGACGAGGCCGGATATGCAGCGATACTCAGTCAGGTGCGGACTAAGGAATTTGACAGTGAGCTGCATAAGCAGCTGGAGGCACTTAGTGAAACAAGCCGCAAGGAGTATGAACTGAGCCTTAATAAGGCTATGACGGGCAAGAACGAGGAGATTGCCGACCTGAAACTGAAGATACAGCAGCTTGAAACTGAGTCTGAGCAGAACGCCAGATTTACAGAGCTTGCCGTAGCCAAGGCAGTAAACGAGGAAAAGCTGCTTTATGAGGAGAAGCTCAGTCTTAGCAGCAGCCAGCTCGCGCAGAAAAATGAGGAGATAATGAAGCTGGATTCAAGGCTTGAAAGAGCTAAGCTTGAGGCGGAGCTCTCTGTTCGGGAGGCTGTTTCTGAGATAGAAAAGGAGAGGGATACTCTCAAAGCTGAATATGAGGCGAAGCTCCGTGCCCAGCAGGAGAGCCTTGAATACTACAAGGACCTGAAAACAAGGATGTCCACGAAAATGGTGGGAGAAACTCTCGAGCAGCACTGTGAGAATTCCTTTAATATGATAAGGGCGGCAGCATTCCGCAACGCAGAATTCGGCAAGGACAATGACGCAAGCTCCGGAAGCAAGGGCGATTACATCTACCGCGAGAAGGACGACGAAGGCAACGAGATAATATCCATTATGTTTGAAATGAAGAACGAAATGGATACCACTGCTACCAAGCATAAGAACGAGGACTTTTTTGCCAAACTGGATAAGGACAGGAAAAGCAAGAACTGCGAATATGCCGTGCTGGTATCACTGCTGGAGGCGGACAGCGAACTCTACAATCAGGGAATCGTGGATGTTTCCTACGACCATGAAAAAATGTACGTGATACGTCCTCAGTTTTTCATCCCCATGATAACGATACTCCGCAATGCTGCGATGAATTCTATGGAGTACAAGCGTCAGCTGTCGGAGATAAAGAATCAGGAGCTTGACATAACTCGCTTTGAGGAGCGAATCGAGGACTTCAAGGCTGCATTTTCCAAGAATTACACTCTCGCCGGCAAGCAGTTCTCTACAGCCATAGAGGAGATAGACAAGACTATCGACCACCTTAACAAGGTAAAGGAGAACCTCCAGAAATCCATAAATAATCTGCGTCTTGCCAATGATAAGGCGCAGACTCAGCTGACGATAAAGGCACTTGCAAAGGACAATGAGACCATGTTGGAAATGTTCAGCGAGGCTAATGAAAAATGATATAGAAAAGCTCCCTTTATTCAGGGAGCTTTTTTGTGCTATTAGGTTATTAATTCTTCTTGTCTTTAAAGTTCAGCTTTTCTGCAAGCTTCAGTTTGGGGAATGAATTCTGGATACGTCTGATATTGAAGCCTTTTTTCTCCAGAGCTGCAATATGCTTCCGGCGGAATTCCTCAAGCTCCTTGCGCTTTTTGGCAGTGAGCTCGTCATATTCAGCTTTGCGCCTGCGGACCTCCTCAACGGTATCGTACAGTTTTTCGCCGATATGATCGGAGAGAGATCTGAGCTGTCTGGAATTTTCAGTAAGGAGGATGATATGTTTCCTGTAATTGGCGATAGCGAGAACGGTCACAACAGTATCGCTTATGAAGTCCACGGAGATCATGCATATCAGTACCCAGCCCAGCTTATGCGGGATAGCTGCCACGAAAGCTTCAATGGCAGGGTGGATAATCCGCACGGCTATAAGGCAGGCTACTCCCCACAGTAGGGAAAATTTCAGGCATATGTAGCCGCCGATGTTGAATTTTTCATCGGAGTAGTCCCACCACTGAAGGTGGAATATCTTTTCTAGCAGAAAGCCTGTAATTAGTTCGAGAGCACTTGTTAGAATGACAGAGCCGACAAACAATATCACCGGATCGCTCTTCAGAGGCTCGAGAGCTCCTATTACGATAATGGCTCCGAAGCCGTATATAGGGCAGTATGGACCGTTCAGAAAGCCGCGGTTGATGAATTTTCCGTGCTCCACTGCCTGATAGACCACTTCGAGACACCAGCCGAAAAAGGCGTAAATAGTGAAATAGAAGAAAACGTTGTAGAATTCGTTCAATGTATCACCTCAGCTGCATCAATAGCCCAGTTCCTCGCCCACGATTATCACTTTAATGCGTCCCTTGTGGCGCTGTTGAGCGGAAATGAGGTAATTGCAGCAGATCCTGCCGTCACCTGAGCAGCCGTCGGAGATCTGGTGTGAATCCTTAGTGAGGGAAACACATTCGCCAGTCTTAGCGCAGTATGTATCACAGCTGAGTCGGACGCAGTTTGGCGGAGCTGCTTCTGTTTTTACGCGAATCTCAGCCTCATGCAGGTCGTGGACTATCTTATTGTAGCCAGCGATTATGATAACAGAAGCGGGACCGAAGGCGATAGCAGCGATACGATTGCTGTTACCGTCAACATTATAAAGAACGCCGTTTTCGGTGATAGCGTTGGAGCTTGAAATGTAGACATCAGCTGAAAAAGCCTGCCTGTAAATTGCAGCAGCTTCCTCGGGAGTGGCAGCCTTGGAGCGGTCGAGGTAGTTATACCTGCCGGAATTCAGTAGCTCCTTTATACCGCACTCTGTCAGGCTGACTGTGCCGCCGTGGGTGACGGTATCGCCGTCCTTCATCAGAGTCTCAACGATAGGGCGGACGTCTGCGGCTGTGGGCGCATAGTAGAACTCCATGTTATTCTTTTTCAGGTTTTCGCCGACATTCATAACGCGCTTTTCGATAGCAGCCTTTTTGTTATTGTCCATAATAAATTACCTCCTGTACGGCGCATGTAAACGCCTCATAATAATCAATATGCGGGACAAGAGTCCCGCATACCATATCTTTTAAATTATATCAACCGTTATCGGGCTCAAGCACGGAGTAGTTGCCGTCATCGCGCTTGTAAACAACGTTGATGAAGCCGGTATCGGCATTTGTGAACATAAAGAACTCGTGGTCGAGGAGGTTCATCTGGAGGATAGCCTCGTCAACGTTCATGGGACGCATCTTGAACTTCTTATGCTTTACTACCTCATAGTCCACAGTATCGGGGACAGGATAAGCGAAAGCCTCCTTGAAGGCAGCGTCTTTTAGTTTCTTTTCGACCTTAGTCTTATTCTTTCTGATCTGTCTGATGATCTTGTCGATAGCGTCGTCGAGAGCGACATACTTGTCCTCAGCACTGCGCTCTGCACGGTAGATCATGCTGTTGTATTTAACTGTGAGCTCAAGTTCAATCTGTGTTTTCACCTCTGCAAGAACTATTTTTGCGTCGGCATCATCGCCGAAGAACTTTCCGAGTCTTGAATTGATTCTGGTTTCTGCGTATTCTGAGAAGTTTTGTGGAATCTGCATTTTTTTAGCACTGATAGTAGTTTTCATAGTAGTCCTCCTTTAGGCTCCGGAAAAACCGGGGCATAAACTTTATGGTTATATTATACCATAAGAATAGGGGGCATTCAAGACTTTTTTGTTAAATTCGTTTATACTGCACAAAGAAACAGTAAATATTTAGCTGTTTTGACTATATCATCCTATGAGGTCGGCGTGCAGCGAATCCAGCATGACCTGAGTTATATATTCGGGCTTCAGGTAGGTGCTGTCCTTGTCCTCAAGCACAACGCAGAATGCTATGGGGAACTTGGAATCATCCACGAAGCCCACAAGAAGGGAGTTTTCCTTTTTGCCCTCGTCTACCTGAGCGGTACCGCTCTTCACGCCGAGCTCATAGCCGTAAATCTGATATGAGTAGTTATTGGCGCCGTTGGTAGTGAGTATCTGCTTTACAGCATTAGCCGTGCGGCGGGAGAACAGCTGCTCTGTGTGGAGAGTGTGGGCGGTCTCGGTGACTTTTCCATGGATATTGGTTATCTTGTCGATAAGGTGAGGCAAAGTGACCTTTCCGGTGCCGTTAGCGATAGCGCTCTGCCACATCATGAGCTGCATCGGGCTGACGAGGGTATCGCCCTGACCGATACAGCCCCACTGCGTTCTGAATTCGTGAGGGTTTACGATAGTAGTGGATGCGGTCTCGCACCTGATGCCGTCAATGTCGATGTAGGTCTTTTCGTCGCCGTTGAGGGTATATCCTAGCTGCTGGTACATTTTTTTGAGCTGGTTGAAGGGGAGATCCTCGTCCTCGATTAGCTGGGCGAAGAAAGGGTTGCAGCTCTTTTCCACAGCTTGCTGGATATTAAGAGTACCGTGACCGTAGAGCTCATGGCAGTCAATGACATCGCCGCTCTGGTTGGTATATTGTCCCGAGCAGTTATAGCTTTTGGCGTAGAGCTTGTCTACGCCCATTATCTCCATAGCGGAGATGACTGTTGACACCTTCTGTGTAGAGCCGGGGACAGTGCCGTATAAAGCCTTGCACATGAGAGTAGCATTGCGGAACTGATCTATGTCCTCATAGCCGTTAGTAACGTCAAGTGAGGGGAGACTCGTACAGATGAGTATCTCGCCGTTCTTGTAGTTATAGGCGACTGCACAGCCGTCGTTTCCTGCGAAGGCATCGTAGACCGCGCGGTTGGCTTTATGGTCGAGGGTAGTGTAAATGGCAGCCTGACCGCCCTCCTGTACAACGCCGTCTGAGAAGCTGTAATTGTTGAGGCTTTCCAGATTCTGAGCAACGAGGGTATTGTCCATCTGGCCCTTGTCGTCGCCGATGATGTTGCCAACGTCCACGAAATAGTTGTAGCCGTACTTGCTTGTATCGCCCTCCTCAAGAGTTCCGTCGAAAAGTACATTTCCGCTGCGGTCGTAGACCATACCGAGTATGCGCTTTTCGGAATTCATCATATAGAATGAGGATTCACGCTGAATCTTTACAACGAGAGCGATCATGCCTGCGATGAAGAGAACTATAAAAAGGCTCATTATACGCTGACAGCGCTTGATACTGTTCATATCTTCTGCCTCCTTCCTGCGGGGAGCCTGTTACGTTTTCCGGCAGCCGGAGCGCTGAAATAAGGTGACTGAGTGGCACAGAGCATACCGATCATGAAGCCGCTTACTATCATAGAGCTTCCTCCGGCTGAAATAAATGGAATGGTGACTCCGGTAAATGGGATCATATTGCAGGAGCCGAAGATGTTAAGAGCCATCTGCACGGTGAAAGCAGCACAGATTCCGGCAGCCATAGTACCGTGGAAGTAGGAGCGGGGAGGATTTATCAGCGGTATTGCTATCATGATAAGGAGAACGCATATCATCATCAGTCCGTAAAGGAGTCCCCATTCCTCGCATATAGTAGCGAAGACAATATCGTTGTCGTGAGCGAATACATTGCAGAGGCCGCCCTTGCCGGGGCCTTTTCCGAACCAGCCGCCGTCGGCAATTGCTATGAGAGCCCTTGACTGCTGGTAGCCGGTGCCGTCCCTGTCGTTCCAGATGTCGGAGTGGAGACGTTCCTTGGCGTAATCGGGGGCGAATTTCATGGCAAGGAGTGCTGTCACTGCCAGCAGGATGCCGGCAATTATGAAGCTTTTCTTGGAGAGCTTGGCTTTGGGATAGCATATCCTGAGCATAAAGCCGCTGATGTAGATGCCAACAAAGGTGGGGAGGCTTCCTAAGTCGCGGCACCACCACTGGAGAAGGCATATAACCATGATGAGTCCGAATAAAGCAGTGTTTTCGTAGACCACATTGAAGCACAGGACCTTGTGCTTTTTCTGCTGTTCAGATATTGTAGTGGCACAGGCGAGGACGAAAAGCGGCTTGATGAACTCTGAGGGCTGAATAGTCGCCGAGCCAATGTGTATCCACATACTGCGACTGCCTGTAAGGGTAAGTATAGCTAAGATCAGCACAGCTATTGCGATATAGAAATATTTTCTCTGCTGTTGTATCCACTTGTGATTCCGGCAGAGGAGATAGCCTCCGCGGCAGGCAAAAAGAGCAGCAATAGCAGTGATATAGTGCTTTGCAGCAAAGTGTACTCCTCCGAAGCAGGACTGAAATATAACGCTCATATTCAGGATTAGTATCAGCATGAAGTCGATAGTATGAGAAGACTGCCTGAAAAAGAGCATGGCGATGAAGTAAGCCATATCGAGAATCAGGACTGCTCCGGCGAGGAGAAGAGCATCGGAGAAGGAGGAATAACTGCCGTTGATGAAGACGTTCACCAGCATAGCGGCGTGGGCAAGGAGCACGAACAGGCAGGAGAATACGTAAGATATGGGATTATCCATTCTTTTCCCTCCTTTTCCTGAAAACGAGCCTCTTTGAGCCAATATTGATTATGTCGTTTTCTTTAAGAGCAGCCTGACGCACAAGGTTGCCGTTGACGAAAACACCTGACTTTGAACCCATGTCAGTGATAGTCCACTTGCCCTTTGAGATAGTGAGCATAGCGTGATACCTTGATACGGAAAGATCCTCAAGGCGTATATCGGCGGATGCATGGCGTCCTATAAGTATCTCGTCGCAGTCCAGTGGATAGGCGGTACCGCGCTCGGAAAGCTCCATATTGCCGGTGAGCTCGCCCCAGCGCTGGCGTTCAGACTTCCTTTCGGCGTAGGCTGCCAGAATCAGCACAAGAGCGCATATATCCAGAGCTGCGGCAGCCACAGCGCATAGTATCAGATTAGTAGTGTCCACTTGGTAATAAGACCTCCAGAAATGGTACAGGCGTTAAATATGCCTGCATAATTGAGCGGTTTTGGATAATATTAAACGGCTGCCGCAGGTCATGCAGCAGCCGTGGAGCCGATCACTGATCGTTTTCCTCAGAAGCCTCGGCTGTTTCTGTATTTTCAGTCTCAGCGGGAGCTTCGTCTTCTGTGAGGACAGCCTCTGTGAACTCGCCGCGCATGAGCTTTTCAAAGTCAGCGCCGTCGATCTTCTCGAATTTAAGAAGATACTTGGCAAGAAGGTGGAGCTTATCCTCGTTCTTTCTGAGAATATCAGCGCAGTCGCCGTAAGCCTTTTCGATGATGGACTTGACCTCCTCGTCGATCTGAGCGGCAACAGCCTCACTGTAATTGCGGGTATGACCGTAATCCTTGCCGAGGAAGACCTCGTCGTTATCTGAGCCGTAAACAACGGTGCCCAGCTTCTTGGAGAAGCCGTATCTGGTCACCATATTGCGTGCGGTAGAAGTAGCGCGTTCGATGTCGTTGGATGCGCCGGTGCAGATGTCATCAAGGATGAGCTCCTCAGCGACTCTTCCGCCCAGCAGCATGATGATGCTCTCGCGCATCTGGTTCCTTGAAACGTGCTGATCGTCGGTATCAGGGCGGGTAACGGTAAGACCGGCAGCCATACCGCGCTGTATGATGGTTACCTGATGCACCTTATCCTGTGTGGGAAGGTTGTATGCGGCGATAGCGTGACCTGCTTCGTGATAAGCAGTAACGCGCCTGTCACGCTCGGTAACGATACGTGACTTCTTTTCGGGACCGGCTATGACCTTCATGGTAGCCTCTTCAATATCGTGCTCGGTGATAGCCATTCTGTCAGAGCGAGCGGCAAGGAGAGCAGCTTCGTTCAGGAGGTTTTCCAGATCTGCGCCGGTGAAGCCCTGAGTAGTCTGAGCGATGACCTTGAGGTCAACGTCGGGACCGAGAGGCTTGTTTTTAGCATGGACTCTGAGTATCTCCTCACGTCCCTTGACATCGGGATAACCCACTACGATCTGTCTGTCGAAGCGTCCGGGACGCAGTAGTGCGGGATCAAGAATATCACGTCTATTGGTAGCGGCAATAACGATAACGCTTTCGTTGCCGGTAAAGCCGTCCATTTCAACGAGGAGCTGGTTAAGCGTCTGCTCACGTTCGTCATGACCGCCGCCGAGACCTGCGCCTCTGTGACGGCCAACGGCGTCTATCTCGTCGATGAAGATAATAGCCGGAGCGTGTTTCTTTGCCTGTTCAAAGAGGTCGCGGACACGGGAAGCACCCACACCGACGAACATCTCAACGAAATCAGAACCTGATATGGGGAAGAATGGGCAGCCAGCCTCGCCGGCAACAGCTCTTGCAAGTAGAGTTTTACCTGTACCGGGAGGTCCAAGAAGCAGCACGCCCTTGGGTACCTTAGCGCCGATCTCTTTGTATTTGTTGGGGCGCTTGAGAAAATCAACTATCTCCTCAAGTTCCTGTTTTTCCTCATCGGCACCGGCAACCTCCTTGAATGTAGCCTTTCTGCCGCTTGCCTGATTTTTGAGGTTAGCTTTGCCGAATGAGGTATACTTTCCGCCGCCTCCGCTCTGCTTCATCATAAAGTAGAGAATAGCGCAGCCGAGTACGACAGTAAGCAGGACAGGGATAAGAGAATAGAGCCAGGTCCTGTCGGTTATCTTGATGAAGTTCTGTTCCAGTGGTTCATTGGGGTTCCTTCGGTTGTACTCCTTACGGTAGTCCTCGGTATCGTCGAGGAATATAGATACATTGGGGACCTCGTACTTCTTTTTGGAAGTATCACCTTTGAGTCTGTAAGTGAGGTCTCCGGAGCCGAGATCGAGCTCATAGTAGGCGACTTCGTATTTGTCAAAGTGCTCCATTACCTCGTTGTAGCTGGTCTTATCGGCATTTTTTGCAAGTTTTGAGCTTACAAAGTAGATACAGCCAATAGCGATGAGTATTATAATAAGGTAAGTAAAAACGCCTCTGTTCTTTTTTGGTGTCAAACCATCCACTCCAATCAAAAATTATTCCTGACGGTGATCCTGAGGATCCTTCGTGTAGACGAGTCAGGTGCAGCGCGCTTGGAAACGCCGATATACTCAGCGAAAATAGTACCCTCGCTGTCGCTGATGAAATGCATGGAGTTCCTTGACTGAGGGGGGACTTTTTCGTTAATGAGTTTCTTTACTGAGGAAGAGAAATCTCTTCCGGGAAGGCAGATTCTGTCGCCGTAAATACGGCTTCTGACAAAAGCCTTACCTAATATTTTATCATAATCGAGACAGCAAGATGTTAATAAACTGTTAACATCTTCAATTTTCTTCAAATCATCACATTTAATGAGCTCACATAAAAGTGTTTTATCGGGGAAAATGCAGTTTTCACCGATGCAAAGCTCCTTTTCGACATATTCCTGAGCCTTTTTAGACGGGATAGTCTTCAGAGACAGCTCATGTCTGTCAGAAACGAGGTAAATATCGTCGGAAACGTTCAGCTTTCCGCCGTTTACGGTAATGCCGTCAGCGGTATCCAGCCGGTCAAATGAGTAGGGGATATTGTTTTCAGACAGCAGCCTTGCAATGCACCTTCTGCGTACCACAGGCTGAGCCTCCGCAAGCCCAGTGAACGAGCTACCACTGCGGTATCTGGCTTCTGCCTCATCTGTCAGTTCTTCTATAAGTGCATTTTCGGCTCTCAGAGCGGAAATGGAGCGGACTGAGGTCTCGGTCACGGAGCGGTTTATCTCCGCAAGCAGTGGAACTATTCTGTGACGGATCTTATTTCTTGTGTAGTCATCCGAGAGATTGGTGCTGTCAGTGACAAATGACTGTCCCCGGACTTTAAGGAAAGTCTCTATTTCACGCCGGGAAACTGTTAGAAGGGGACGGATGATATTGCCGCGAATCGGCGGTATACCTGCAATTCCCTTCAGAGCTGAGCCTCTTGCGAGGTTGAGTATGACAGTTTCGAGATTATCGTCGGCGTTGTGGGCGGTTGCGAGCTTTTTGCCGGCAGAGTGTTCTGCGAATATGGCGTATCGCAGCTTTCGGGCAGCCTCCTCTGTGGAAAGTGAGTTCTCCTCAGCGTAGGAAGTGACATTGCAGGAAACAGCTGTGAAGTTCACGTTCAGTTTTTCGCAGAGCTCACGGCAGAATTTCTCATCCCGGTTGCTCTCATCGCCTCTTAGGCAGTGGTTCACATGGAGGGCTTCCACGGAAATACTGAGCCTTTCGCTCAATTCGCGCATGGCAAGCAGCAGGCAGACACTGTCGGCGCCGCCGGAAAGACCGCACACCACGGTATCTCCGGGAGAAAGCATATTCTCGTCTGTGATGAATCGGAAGATCTTATCTGTCATTTCAGTTCTCCGGAGGTGCGTTGTATTCTGGATTTGAGAAGCGGGTGTACTGACCGTCCCAGATAAGTTCCACAGTACCAGTCTCACCGTGACGGTTTTTGGCAACTATACATTCGGATATATTCTGCCGCTGACTTTCCTTGTTGTAGTAAGCCTCGCGGTAGAGGAAGAGTACAATATCTGCGTCCTGCTCGATAGAACCTGATTCACGCAGGTCAGAGAGCATGGGGCGCTTATCGGTACGGCTCTCCACAGCACGGGAGAGCTGGGAGAGGAGTATTACCGGAACATTCAGTTCCTTGGCCATTACCTTCAGCTGACGGGTTATCTCGGAGATAACGACCACTCGGTTATCCGAGCGTGATGTGGATTCCATAAGCTGGAGGTAGTCTATGATGACCAGCCCGAGGTTCTTGGTGCGGCGGAGCTTTGCCTTCATCTGCTGAACGGTCATGCTGGCGGTATCATCGATAAACAAGGGGAGAGTGCTGAGGTAGCCGGCGCTTGTAGCAAGCTTTACCCAGTCCTCGGCGGTGATTCTTCCGTTGCGGAGGCAGTTTGAGTCCACAAGCGCTTCAGTGGAGAGTATACGTGTGGCTAGCTGCTCCTTTGACATTTCGAGGTTGAAGGTGACTACCTCCTTTTCGGAATGACGGGCAACATTAGTGGCGATATTCATGGCAAAGGAGGTCTTACCCATACCCGGACGGGCAGCGATGATTATCAGGTCTGATTTGTTCAGACCGGAAGTTATGCTGTCCAGCAGAGAGAAGCCAGTTCTTGCACCCACGTACTTATCCTTATCCGGACCGGAGATCTTTCCGAGCCTGTCGTAAGCCTCGGTGATAGCAGTTTTGAGGGGGATAAGTCCCTGAACGTCGCGTCCCTGACGGATGTCGTATATCTTCTGTTCGGCTGCATCCAGCAGAAGCTGGGAGTCCTGTTCGCCGGACTGTATGTCTTCGAGGATAGTCCTTGCGGCGTAGCCGAGACTGCGAATGAAGTATTTATCAGCAACTATCTTGCAGTAGCTTTCGATATTTGAGGTTGAGGGGAGAGTGTTTGCTATCTCAGCGAGGTAGCGCCTTCCCTCAGCGCTGGTCTCAAAAATGTGGAGCTTTTCAGCCTCGTTGAGCACAGTAACGAGGTCCACCGGCTGACCGCTGGTGAACATCCTCAGTATAATGGAGTATATCGACTTGTGCTGGTCAGTGTAAAAGTATTCCGGCTTGATCTTCTCCACAACAACTGAAAGTGCGGAGGGATCGGAAAGAACAGCTCCAATAACGGATTGCTCCGCCTCGATGCTGTGTGGCATCTCTCTGGCGGAGGCAATAAAATTATTTTCATCCATAGGTATCACCGTATCAGCCTTCGATGACCTCGACGTCGATAGTTTCAGATATACCGTTATAGAGCTTGAGTGCAGCGGTATAAGAGCCGAAATTCTTGATGTCAGTGCTGAGACTGATCTTCTTCTTGTCGACATCAGCGCCGAACTGCTGCTTTACTGCGTCAGCGACATTTCCTGCTGTCACAGAGCCGAAGAGCTTACCGTTGGAGCCGGCTTTAGCGGTGATAGTGACCTTCTGTCCTTTGAGCTTAGCGGCGATTTCCTTGGCATTCTGAATATCAACGTCTATCTTGTGCTGAGCGGAAGCCTGCTGTCCCTGGAGCTTGTTGATGTTCTCGGGAGTAGCCTCTACGGCATTTCCCTTGGGGATGAGCATATTGCGGGCATAGCCGTCAGCAACGTTCTTTACCTCGCCTTTTTTTCCTGAACCTTTTACATCCTTTAAAAAAATAACTTTCATAGTATGATACAGCCTTTCTTATGTATTTTCGCTTACGTTTACAGTTTCGTCTATGACCGCAGCAAGAGCCTCTGCGGCTTCCTTGATGGTGGTGTTATCCAGCTGTGTTGCAGCCATAGTCTGGTGACCTCCGCCGCCGAGCTGTTCCATAATGACCTGAACGTTCACAGCTCCGAGGGAGCGTGCGGAAATATTTACGGTATTGCCGGTCTTGAACAGGACGAAGGAGGCGTCCACATCGGTTATATTGAGTAGCTCATCAGCAGCCTGAGGAGCGATTATGCGTATGTCGTCGGATTTGAAGTCAGCGGCAGCGATAGCGCATTTTCCGTGTATTTTTGCGGAAGCCACTATCTGAGTCTTTCTTCTGTAAGACTCTATGGAGTTGGAGAACAGCTGCTTGACGGCTACGGTATCAGCACCCAGCTTTTTCAGATAAGCAGCAGCTTCAAAAGTCCTTACACCGGTCCGCATTACGAAATTCTTGGTATCCAGCATGATTCCGGAGAGTAGCGCCTCTGCACAGCAAACAGGGAAGTGTTCCTCGCTTTCAAAGCGGAAATACTGGATTATCTCTGTCACCATTTCAGAAGCGGAAGAAGCATAGGGCTCATGGTGGAAGATAACGGCGTTGTCGATATAGTTCACTGATTTTCTGTGGTGGTCTATAACAACGACTGAGTGTGCTCTTTCATAGAGGGATGTGCTCTCGATGAAGTCCTTGTTGTGTGTATCGACTATAATGAGGAGGTCACGTTCGCTGATCAGGTTTTCTGCTTCGTTGGGAGAGATGAACATGGGCTCAGCACACTGGTCGTCCACTGATCTTATGAGGTGAGAGGCTAGGCTCTTTGATTTATCAGCAGCGATATAGGCTTCCTTGCCGAGGAGTCTTACAGCGCCTGCAATACCGCAGGAAGCTCCAACTGAGTCAAGGTCACTGAAGCGGTGCCCCATTACGAAAACCTTATCTGAGGACATTATAAGATCCTGAAGAGCATTGGAGATGACTCTTGTTTTGGCGTGGGAGAGCTTTTCGACGCCCTTGGAAACGCCGCCGAAGAAGCGATAGCCGCTGTCGTTCTTTAGAACTGCCTGATCTCCGCCTCTGCCGAGAGCCATATCAAGGCACTGTCTGGCGATCTTTTCGCTCTCCGCGAGGGAATCTGCGCCCTGACCGACACCTATGGAGAAAGTGAGGGGGAGCTTGCCGGAGATCTTGATGTCTCTTGCAGCATCGAGTATCTTGAATTTCTCGTCGATGATCTTTTTGAGGTGGACGTTTTCGATTATGGCGTAGAAGGTATTAGAGGAAGTACGCTTTATGAAACCGTTGGTGCTGCTCATGAAGTTTTCGATGAGCTTTTCGGTCTCCATGGATACCTGAGCCTTTTCGCTTCCCTTTGTATCAGCGAGGATGTCGTCGTAGTTATCGATAGTGATTATGACCACATTGGGGTGTGAGTCATTTGCAGCTTTTTTCAGGTTGTGATAAGCACTTTCATCGTGGAAATAAAGCACGAGAAAAGCCATATCCTGCTTATCGAAGCGTTCGGCAGTAACGTCGTAGATACAGCCGTTTATGGAGCAGTCAGCGGAGCCGTTCCTGAAGAGAGTATCCATATCAATTTTCACTAAGCTCTCGAACTCGCAGCCGTAGACGTCCTGACCGAGACCTATTTTTTCAGCGAAGATCTGGTTGTACCACACAAACTGTCTGTGGTTGTCGATAACGGCAACTGGAGCCGGCAGAGAATTTATGAATTCTGCGGCAGAGCTTTCCAGGTGGGAATTCATTTTTGAGATATGGCGCATCGAGTTTCTTGAATATATCAGGAAAACGATTATGCTTACGGCGATGAGCACAAAAGCCGGTGCTATGCATATAAGACCGAGCTCGTCGCCTTTATGATTTATCAGCACAGCTGTTACAGATACATCTGCAAGCAGGAGCAGGTGCAGTATAAGCAGCAGAGCCGGAAACTTTTTTTTCACTTCAGGTTCTCCTTTCGGAAAGCGATCATGTTTCCATAATGATCGGAAGTATCATAGGACAGCGCTTGGTTTTCTGGTAGATATAGTCTGAGAGGGCATCGCGGAGCTTGCCCTTGAGAGTGTTCCATTCCCTGAGCTCAGCAGCGGAGCAGGAGGAAAGGGTACCGGTGAGGAGGAGGCGAGCCTCATCCATGAGTTCCTCGGATTCTCTTACGTAAACGAATCCACGGGATATAATGTCCGGACCGGCAACAATCTCGTTAGTAGCTCTTTCGATACCGATAACGATGATGATAAGACCGTCCTGAGCAAGGTGTTTTCTGTCTCTGAGGACGATTGAGCCGACATCGCCGACACCGAGACCGTCAACGAGTATCCTTCCGGAGGGCACCTGAGAAACAACGCCCATTCTTGAGCCGTCGGTTTCGATGACGTTGCCTATCTCAGCGATGATCACGTTTTCGCTGGGGATGCCCATTTGAAGGGCAAGTCCCGCGTGCTTCTTGAGGTGCTTGTACTCGCCGTGTACGGGAATGAAGAATTTAGGCTTGGTAAGGGCGAGCATTAGCTTGAGCTCCTCCTGACAGGCGTGTCCTGAAACGTGGACTTCATACATAGCCTCGTAAACTACCTCAGCACCGGATTTCATAAGCTCGTTGACTACTCTGGTAACGAATTTTTCGTTGCCGGGGATAGGTGTTGCGGAGATTATTATGAAATCCATTGGAGTGATATTGACCTTTTTGTGGTCGTTCATAGCCATTCTTGTAAGAGCAGACATTGGTTCGCCCTGACTGCCGGTGGTTATTAGGACGATACGCTCACTCTCGTAGCGATTCATGAGCTCTATGTCTATGAGAACGCCTGCGGGAACATCGAGGTAGCCAAGTTCAATGGCAGTATTTATTACATTGACCATGCTCCTTCCGAATACAGCGACCTTTCTGCCGTATCTGACAGCGCAGTTGATTATCTGCTGAACGCGGTGGATATTTGAGGAGAAGGTCGCGATGATGATACGCTTGCCCTCACCTTTTTTGAAGAGGTTGTCGAAGGATTCACCCACAGTTCGTTCGGAGTGGGTATAACCGGGACGCTCAGCGTTGGTGGAGTCAGCCATTAGGGCGAGAACGCCTCTGCTTCCCAGCTCACCGAATCGTGCGAGGTCGATTATCTTGCCGTCGATAGGTGAATAGTCCACTTTGAAGTCGCCGGTGTGTACGATAACGCCGGCTGGAGTATGGATAGCCATGCCGACAGAATCTGGGATAGAGTGGTTCACTTTTATGAATTCCACAGCCATACAGCCCATTTTGACAGTTTTCTTAGGCTCTACAACATTGAGAGTAACCTTGCCGTAGAGTCCCTGTTCCTTGAGCTTTCCCTCTATGAGACCGATAGTGAGCCTTGTGGCATATACCGGAACATTTATCTTTTTAAGCAGATATGCGAGGCCGCCTATGTGATCCTCGTGACCGTGAGTGATAACGATACCGCGCAGCTTATCTCTGTTGCGCTCGACATAAGTAAAATCGGGGATGACGATGTCAACACCTGGCATATCGGCGTCCGGGAAAGCCAGACCGCAGTCGAGGATGAACATATCATTGGAGCATTCAAAAACGGTCATATTCTTGCCGATCTCGTTAAGACCGCCGAGAGGGATGATCTTGACAGGAGTCCGTTTTACTTCCTTAGCTGTTTTTGTCTTTACAGCAGGGGCTGCGGCAGCGGTATCCTTCTTGGCTGTTTTTTCAGCAGTTGCCGGCTTTTTTTTGTAGAATCTCTTTGGAGCAGCAGATGCGTTCTGCTTGGGCTTTTTTGTTTTGTCTTTTTCGTTCACTAAATTTCCTCGCTTTCATTAAATAAAGGGAACGGATCGCAGTATTAGCGGGATGTCCGCTCCGGGTTAATCGTATGGAGCACGGGACAGTTGCAGTCAGCCTTAGAATGAGTGCATCGCGCATGAAAGCGGAGGCAGGCTGAGAATTGCCTTAACTGCTTACTCACATTATCGTTGAGCCGAAATGAGCAGGGGAGAAAAGGCGGCTGAACTGACTGATGACCGTATTAACAGAGCGGAAGAAAACTTCCGTATGAGCGCTGCTGAACGCCTGTCGTTCAAAGCATGGCTCCTGTATATCTTATATGGCATTGAAAGTGCCAATAAAGCCTGAAAATAAAAGATGACGGGATAATTCCCTGTTATCACCAATGGCGAAATAACATAGCTATACAAATATAATTATATCCCAATCCACTGCTGATGTCAATAGAAAAAAATCTGCTTGTGAAACATTTGGCATAATAGATAAATTTTTATCAGAGCGGAGAAATAACTTCTAAAACTGTCTGCCGGAGAAGTTATAGCTCCAGCTGGACGATGCACTCGCCATTGTACATCTACCGCAGTTTATCGTACCATTTACTGCATAACTCTCTTGCTGTTTTCACAGAGCATGACTGTGCAGCGAGAGAGAGGAGGTTCCTGCCGGATCTTGTGAGAACGGTACGGCTGCTGCCGGAGGTGAGGGTACGGGTAAAATGGCCGGAGCCTGCGAAATTTGCTGGTATTATCACCTTTGTTTCGGCAAGGCAGGGCATAGAGGAAAGAGTTTCATAGAAGCTGTTGCGGTGAGAGGCAAGGAATGCGCACATGAACATCGGATCGGTAAGAAAACCCGTGTCAGCTGTTTCATCGGGGAGAGAATCGCTGAAACGTACCATATTTCTGCCTGTTGCTTCGGCGGCAAAGTGAAAGCTTTCAGGCAGAGATCTCGGTGCCGGGCAGAGCCTCGCAGCAGCCTTCGGTAAATCTGAAAAATGGTCTTCTCCTGAATAGCTCATATTTTTCTCCTTAAAGTGAAGTATATGTACTATTTATTGACAGCTGTCCTTGTGATTATACCTTTTCACTTTATTTGCGAGAAGTATAACTGCGATGAGATTTGGGAAAGCCATAAGACCGTTGAAAATATCTGAGAGAGTCCAGACAGCTGCGGGGGAGGCAACTGCTCCCAGTGCGGAGGCAGCCGAGAAAACGGTGCAGAAAATAGGAATATATCTGCCTCGGGACAGGTACGAGAAAGCTGTTTCGCCGCAGTAGTACCAGCCGATGACGGTGCAGAAGGAGAATACAGCCAGCTCAGAGGCGATAAAGCCGTCCGTGAGAACACCAAACAAATGAGAAAAGGCGGTGTTCACTGAATTATCAGGTGCAGCACAGAGAATTACAAGGGCGGTTAGAGTACAGCACACAAAGGTGTCGAAGAATACCTCAAAAACGCTCCACATACCGAGAGTTTCAGGTGAAGCACTGTCGGCGGCACTGTGTACGATCGGAGAGCTGCCCAGACCGGCTTCGTTGGAGAAGATACCTCTCCGTATTCCAACTGAAACTGCTCTCGAGACTGCGTAGCCGGAGATACCGCCGGAAGCTTGTTTCAGACCGAATGCGCTTGTGAAAATGTTTCTGAATACTGTGGGAACGCTGTTCCATGAGCTTATCAGTACAGCGATACATGCGGCTGAATACATCACAGCAGCCGCAGGGAGGAGCAATTGTGCCGCTGTGCCTATGCGTGCAGCTCCGCCGCTGGTAACAAGCAGTATAAGTATGAATACTGTTCCAAACAGCAGTCGGCTGTCAATATGGGAGCAGCTCTTTACGCTGTCTGCAAAGGAATTGACCTGCACCATTCCACCCATGCCGAATGCTGCAAGTGTACACATGATGGCGAAAAGACCGGCGAGCTTCCTGCTGTTCAGTCCGAAGCACATATAAGCCATGGGACCTTTAACGTTTCCACGGCTGTATAATGCGGACAGGGAGTTTTCAGCGTAAACAAGAGCCATGCCGAAGAAAGCCGATACCCACATCCAGAAAACAGCTCCGGCACCTCCGGCGGCGACAGCCGCTGCCACTCCCGTAATATTTCCTGTACCCATAGCTGTACCAAGAGCCATGCAGACTGTTTTTCGCTGGGAGGACTCTTTGCTGCCGTCTGTACGCTTTTTCCTCCCGAAAAGGAATGACCACAGCCTGAACTGTACTCCTCTGAGTTTTACTGTATAAAAGGCTCCTGTGAGCAGCAGAAGCAGTATCAGACCGCTGCCCCATACGCATGAGCTTAACGTATTAAGAAAATTATCCATAAAATGCCTCCGAAATTCTACATAAGAATGTAAAAAACAGGTATACATTAAAGGATATTTGTGGTATAATAAAAATATACGCGGAGCCAAATGACATAGCGCGCAGATTATTTGGCAGAACGGAGGCGATGAGGTTGCGGCACTATAAAGCGGACAGAAAATGTCTATTTACGCTCAGGCTTGTCATAATACTCATAGCTGCGTTCATTTCCGGAGCAGCTGTTTATATCATACCGAATGAAATAGCCGTGAAGATAACTGTACTGTCAGTCTGCGGCATAGCTCTGCTGTTTATGCTGGTATATCTTCCTCTGTATATAGCCTCGGTGGATTATGCTGCCGGCAAAGATGAGATAATGCGAACGAGCGGCGTTTTCATAAAGTACCGCCAGTCGGTGAGGTACTCGTCCGTGCAGTACGTATCGGTCATCAGCTCACCTTTTCCGGAGAGGACTGGCATGAACTTTCTGATACTATTTGTCTATGGGGGCAGCATGAGGCTCTCATTCCTTGAATACAGAGATATGCAGGAGATACTGGCGCTTGTGGGCGAGGGGGGATGATAAGCAGTGATATACCACGAACATCCTCTGAGGATACTGAGATACTCGGCAAAGAATATCTGGCTGCTCATATTTCCTCTGATACGTGGTCTCAACGTCCTGCGAATAAACAAGGACGTGTTGTATGAATGGCTGCGTGGCGCATGGTTCGATATACTTATAATCGGCTTGATCGTGCTTTTCGGATATGTCCGCTGGCACTACTCCGAGATAGAGGTCAGTGACAGCTCTATCACTCACAGGGAGGGCTTCATATTCCGTGTGCGTACAACCATACCCTATTCAAATATCAGCTCTTCATCCTTTGAGCGACCATTTTATCTTGCTCCGTTCAGAGCTTCGAGACTTCGTTGCGACACAAGCGCCGGACTCTTCAGTGCTTCTGACATGAAGCTCATGGTCAGCGATGACGTCTGCGGAGTTATTGCCGGCAGACTGCCTGGTATAAAGAAGAACAGGGAAGCTTATGAGTTCCCTAAGCCCTCTGTCTGGTCGGTGATACTGTTTTCAGTATTTTTTTCCAGCGGACTTTCAGGCACAATTTACGTGGCGACGTTCTTTTTCAAGGGCGGAAGCATTGCGAGGGACGTCATTGGAACATCTATTGACCGTATAACTGACAGTACCGAGTGGATAGCCGGAAGCCTTCTTAGAAGGATACCGGATGCGGCGGTAGTCATAGGAGCTCTATTTGTGGGAGCGTGGCTGATTTCCGCAATAGTGAATCTGCTGAAATATTCGGACTTTTCGCTGCATTTCACTGAAAATGACATTAAGGTGGCTTACGGTATCATTACCCGTAAGGAATACCGCCTTACTGCAAAGCACATTAATTACACTGATCTGAGGCAAAATCTGATAATGAAACTCCTGAAAGTCGTGGCAGTTCACATAAGCTGTGCAGGTTACGGAAACAAGAGGAGCAGGCTGCCAGTACTGCTTCCGGTAATGCGCGAAAGCACGCTCAGCGAGGAGCTTGACCACATCGGAGTATCAAGGGGCAGAAAAAATGAGTTCACGCCGAAGTTCACCGGCTACTGGCAGCACATCTGGATACCGGCGATACTTGCAGCAGCAGTATTTCCGCTGCATTTCATAGCAGCAGACTTGGTACCGGAACTCAGCTCACTGACATTGTTCGCCGCTGTCATGGTGGAGGTACCGGCTGTATGGTTCATAATAGTCAAGACCGCAGGCTTCCTTACCAGTGGCATAGCCATATATGATGACAAGATCAAGATAAGCTACAACAAGTGGACTACATTCCACACTGTAATTGCAGAGAGGAAAAAACTTGTCAAGATAGAACTTGAGCAGACAATTTTCCAGAAGATAGGAAAAAGGTGCAGCATAAGCCTCTGGTTCGACGGCGAAATGCACTGCCGTCATAAGGTCCGGGGAATAGACGTGAGAAAGGTCCGTCAGATAACCGAACTGCTTGATACGGCTTCAGGTCAGGGACTTGTCAGGACTTGACTTTTCCGGAAAAATATGTTAGTATACTTTTGAGCAGACTATGCGGTAGCGGAAACGTTTTAGTTTATGAGGAAAGTCCGGGCATCACAGAGCAGGGTAGCTGCTAACGGCAGCCGAGGGCGACCTTAGGGCAAGTGCAACAGAGATATACTGCCGCCTTTATGGCGGTGATGGTGGAAAGGCGAGGTAAGAGCTCACCAGAGTACAGGAGACTGTGCTGCTATGTAAACCCTATCCGATGCAACGTCTATTGGTACTGTGCGTCTTAACGTCTGCTCGGCGGACGTACAGTAATGACGGCTTGAGCTTGCCGGCGACGGTAAGCGTAGATAAATTACCGCACACGACAGAACCCGGCTTATCGGTCTGGTCATTATTCACTATGAATGCAGAAAACCGCAGCAATCGCTGCGGTTTTCTGCAAATTTATTTGTTTAGTCACGCCACATTTTTCTGTAAGCGAAGCAGGTGAGATTCTCAGCACTTTTGAACTGTCTGGCAAAATAGCTCTGATCGTTGAAGCCGCATAGATGTGCTATCTCGTCCACTGATTTGTCGGAGAAGCGCAGGAGTTTTTTTCCGTAGTTTATGCGACAGGTGATTATATGCTGGAAAATGGTCATGCCGTAGATCTTTTTGTATTCTCTGGTAAGGTAGAATTTGCTTATGTAGAATTCGGATGATAGCTTTTCAAGGGACAGGTATTCATTGAAATGATCGTCAATATAATTATGAACGGCTGCGAGCTTCTGCCTTAGCGCAGAATCGTACTGTTCGTCAGAATTATTCACCGTAAGCGCAAGGGTAAGGAGTTCAACTATCAGCTTGGAATTCAGCACTTCTGCGTTCTGGTTCTTGGTCTCGTTGACGTTGATGATCTCGGTTATAGCGGAGATTACTTTATCAAAGAACGGCGGATGAAAGACGTTCCTCGACTGAGAGAGGAAATACTCATAATACTGTTGGGATGTACTGCCGTTGAAGTGTACCCAGAGGAGCTCCCATGGATCAATGCTGGAGCTTTTGTAGAAGTGTGAAACACGGCAGTCTATAAAAAAGCAGTCGCCCTTGGATAGGTGGAAGGTATCACTGCCAATGGTGAGCTCGCCGTGACCGCTTATGACAGCGACGATCAGGAAGGATTCAAGATCCTGACGCTGTGTGAGAGCAGCACCGTCGGTCTTGATGTAGCCTGTCTCCTGAACGTAGAAAAAGGCGTTTTTAGCAGCGGGACCGGGTGTGCAGATAATACGCTTCGAGCTTTTGCCGGAGCCGCTGTTTTCAGTGTTCTGATTCAAAGTATCATCTCCCTTGAAAGCGACGTTATCATAATAAGATTATATCATGCAATCTGCCGGAAGTCTACACTTTTTGAAAAATATTGCTGATAGATAGGAAAATATTGCTCCGGTGGAGCTTAAAAGTATTTAAATACAATAAATGCTGCCGTTGAAAGTACAAGAGCGGTAAAAAGGAAGATCGCAGCTCCTGAAAGTCTTATCCTGCGGCATTTCAGACCTATGCCTGCTATATACTGGTTTATCTCTTCTGAGGATACAGCCTCCGGCAGCTCACGGACGTGCGGTCTGAGGTAGAATACAGCCTTTTCAAAATAAACGCTGTCCGGGTTATTCACTTCGATTATTTTTTTGTTTACACCTTTCAGCATAAAGTCCTCCTGATACGTTTTCAGAGTGATTATTGACCGTTGGGAGCGGTGATATTCATCAGATCATGAAAGATTTCGTATGTAGTGGAAAAGGTACTGCTGAGCAATACCTGCGTTCTCTGCTGCAAAAGCCGGGAAGCCATCGGGGTAGTACTGGGCGAGGACTCTCTTTATCCATACATCCACGGGAAAAGCTTCTGTGCGGTGCATACCGAACAGCAGGACGCATTCAGCGACCTTTGGTCCAACGCCTTTTATTGCTTTCAGAGCGGCACGGGCTTCGTCTATGGGCATAGCTGCTATGTCAGCAAGGTTTGTTGTACCGTCAGCTGTACGTGAAGCGGCGTCGCAGAGGTACTTTGCACGGAAACCGCTTCTCAGGTAGGCGAGGCTGTCCGGCGTTTCGGCAGCGAGCTCCTCAGCTTCCGGAAATCTGTTGCCGTAGTGCTCACAGAGGCGGTCTATAATGCCCTTAATACGAGGTATGTTGTTGTTCTGGGAAATAATGAACGAGATGAGGCATTCCCAGCTGTTCTGGCGGAGAAGTCTGATACCTCCGGCGAATGCACAGGCTTTTGAGAGAGTTTCGTCCTCGGAGAACTGCCTTTTGAGCTCGGAGTAATCTGTGCCCAGATCGAAATAATCAGCCCATTTGCCGGTCAGGTCGCTCTCGGATGTGTTATGGAAGATGAAGTCACCTTTGCCGGTCTGGGAGACAGTAAGCTCATCGTTCAGAAAATGTCCGGTGTAGGTGCAGAGGTAGTCTGAGGGTATTTTTTTCCACCTGAAAGCCTGACCGCAGTCGAGGGTTTCGTCCAGATCAAGGTCCGGTTCGTGGAGGAGTATATCTTTTTCTTTGACAGTATAGTCCATATTATGGCTCCTTTACATAAAACAGTAAAACAAAATCTGAGAAAATACTTGATTTTTCAATTAAATTATACTAAAATAAAATGTATATTACAAGAGCAAGGAATGATTTTTTTGAATAAATTTTTATTACTGACATTGACTGCTGGGATCACAGTGGGAAGTTTGTGCGGATGTGCTGGCAAAAAAAGCGGAGGAGACGTCCCTGCCACGACAGCTCCGACTGCTTCTGAGAACTCGTCTGCTGTGGTAACGACAGCTCTCCAGATAACAACATCTCCGGAGAGTCAGCCTGAAATGCGTGACATAAAGCCTGCCGCAGGTACATATGTCTATGATAACGCAAATGTACTTGATACCCAAAGTTTTTCCGCCTGCAACGACTATACCGGCTGGCTTTACGAGGAGTACCTTATAAATGCAGCTGTTGTCACAGCCAGCGATCTTGGCGGCAAAACTTCTTATGAATATGCAGCGGAAACTTACGAAAAGCTTTACAGCGGCAGAGGCAGCGGACTGCTTCTCCTTATTGACAACGTTTCCGGCAGCGACATACTCTACAAGACCGGCAGCTGTGCGAGATATATACTCGATTCTGACCAGAATGAAGTCTTCTACTGGGCTACAAAGGATATAGTGGAAGGCAAATACAAGGAAGCTGTGCTCAGCCTGATGAAGCTGGGCGAAAAGTGTCCGGAGCACATATTCGATAACGGCGGTATTTTTACAAACGAGGAAGTAGGTGAGCTGGAAAGGCTGATAACCTCTGGAAAGAATAAGCTTTCGCTGCTTGCGACTTCCAATTCCACAGATAAGACTAACGAGGATGTGCTGAGAAACTATTACGAGCGCCATTACAAAGACGGCGACGGTATCATGCTCATGCTTGACACTGAGCACAGGAGCATAATCGCCCATAGCGCTGGGCAGCTGCCCTCCGGTGCGGACGCTGCTTTGAAGAAAGCCGGAGAGAGTGCCTCAAAGGGAGACTACATTTCCGCTGTCAAGACAGCGATAGAGGCTATGAAAGGTTGAAATACTGAAAGGATGATATAATATGCCGCCGAACGGAGGACCGAGAGGAGCACAGTTCCTAACGGAGGAAGAGAAAAAGAACGCGCCTAAAGTTACAAAGGGCTTGCTGAAAAGGATATTCTCATATTTAAAGCCATACTGGAAGCAGATGACTATCGTATTCATTGCGATAGTGATTTCATCTACGTTGAGCTTGCTTCCGGCTGTGCTTACCGGAAAGATAATCGACGAGGGACTTATCGGGCGCAGCATGAGAAAGCTGATAATCTTTATACTGCTTTCGCTGGGAGTTACGCTGGGAGCGAATCTTATAGGCGTACTGGAGAGCTACATGAATACTTGGATAGCCCAGCATATAACCTATGATATGCGGAATACCATGTACAGCCATCTCCAGAAGATGTCACACAGGTTCTATACCACTAATAATCAGGGCGACATCATAACCAGAATGACCAGTGACATATCCGGAGTACAGCAGATAATCACGAATACCCTTACGAGCATACTTTCAAATTCCATAACGCTGATAGTAGCGCTTATAGTAATGTTCAGGCAGAACTGGATACTTGCCATAGTGGGCATACTTGTGATCCCCATGTTCGTAATCCCTACCCGGAGCGCAGGCAAGACTCGCTGGACCATTACCAAGGAATCGCAGGCTTGCAGTGACGAGATTAACGGCATACTCAACGAGACCATGTCAGTCAGCGGACAGCTCCTTGTAAAGCTTTTCGGCATGGAAAAGCGTGAGTACGACCGCTACGAGTCCGTGAACCGCCGTATGATAAAGCTGAATATACGTGAGAGTATGGCAGGACGCTGGTTCAGAGTAGCTCTCAGCACGTTTTCAAGCATCGGGCCTATGCTGATATATCTTGCCGGCGGAATACTGATGATGAAGTATGATTCCAGCCTTACCGTGGGTGATATAACTGTGTTGGTAGCCCTTCTCGGCAGGATGTACGGACCGGTGAATCAGCTTCTGAATATTCAGGTTGACTGGATACGCTCTATGGCGATGTTCACAAGAATATTCGAGTATTACGATATGCCGGCGGAGATAGAGAACGCTCCCGATGCAGTAAGACCTGAGGGCAAGGCTTCCGGAGAGGTTGAGTTCAGGGGAGTAAGCTTTTCGTATGAGCCGGAAAGAAAAATACTCAGTGATATTGATTTCAGGCTTGACAGCGGAAAGTGCATTGCTGTGGTAGGTCCCTCAGGCTCGGGAAAGAGTACCCTTGTGAACCTTATTCCGCGCCTTTACGATGTTACCGAGGGCACTGTCACCTTTGACGGCACAGACGTCCGGAAGCTTGATCTTTCGTATCTCAGAAAAAATATCGGCATAGTGAGTCAGGAGACCTATCTGTTTAACGGAACAATAAGAGAGAACCTGCTCTATGCAAAGCCTGACGCTACTGAGGAGGAGCTCATCAATGCGTGCAGACAGGCTAATATCTATGGTTTTATCGCTGCACAGGAGACAGGTCTTGATACGGTTGTAGGAAACCGCGGACTGAAGCTTTCCGGTGGTGAGAAGCAGCGTATCTCCATAGCAAGAGTGCTCCTGAAGGATCCTGCGCTTATGATATTTGACGAGGCGACCTCCGCACTTGATTCCATATCCGAGCAGAAGATACAGGATGCCATAGAGCCGCTTATAGCTTCGCGTACGAGCATACTTATCGCACACAGACTCTCCACCATACTTGCCGCAGACGAGATACTTGTCATAAGCGGCGGTACCATAGCTGAAAGAGGTACCCACAGCGAGCTTGTGGGCAGAGGCGGAGTTTACACTAAACTGTATGAGACTCAGTTCAGCAAGGCTGCACCGGCAGCAGAGCGCTTCGACTACACTGAGGGCGAGGACTGAGCGTATTTTAGAAAGGAGCTGGCTATAATGTCTGACAGAGAATTCTATGAGGGAGTAATGGATAATCTACCTGCCCTTGCAAGCGGCGACAATGAATCCATGAAGGAAAAATTCGCCCAGACCTTCTATGAATTTCTTCAGCTCCAGCATTTGTACGATTCAGCCATAGAGGTCGTAAGGACTTATCTGAATATACTGGATAACGAATTCAGTGTAAAATTCCAGCGCAATCCAATACACAACATTGAATCAAGGCTGAAATCGCCGGAGTCTATAATAGGGAAGCTTCAGAAAAAGGGACTTCCGCTCACTCCGGAATCTGCACAGAAGAACCTGTTGGACATGGCAGGCATAAGAGTAACCTGCTATTATATCAGTG
>Ga0265298_10000542_pt1 | contig 56199 bp, 35 predicted proteins | sample AusTroGonzalo_MG_3_FD_193486 | JGI IMG/M metagenome (GOLD analysis project Ga0265298, IMG submission 193486) | Bovine rumen microbial communities from tropical cattle in Woodstock, Queensland, Australia - Gonzalo_01 | ecosystem: Host-associated > Mammals > Digestive system > Stomach > Rumen ... | reverse complement strand
AAGTTTTGGCCGACGGCACAGCAGCCGGTTCCCACAGTGAGACCATGACCGTGACCAGACCTTACAGAGACTATCCTTACAGCTTCTCCGTTGAGTTGGTTAATTCTTATGGTTGTACTGTGAGAGATGATGCTACAATCTATGTCAATGACAATCCTATCGTTCACGCTATTACTTCTGATTCTCTTATCTGTGTTGGTGGTGAAATTACGCTTACCGCTAATCTGGATGACTACAATGCAGAAATGCTTGAATTCCACTGGTATGACAATGACGTCCTGATTCCTACGGCTACTGAGATGACCTATACCGTTGTTCCTGCCCTTGGCACACACCGTTATAGAATGACTGCTCTCCAGAGAAATTCTCTCTGTATTGCTTCTAGCGACGAGGTAGTTGTAGTTGTCAATCCTGATCCTATTATCGATGCCGTTGTTCTTTCTGACTACATCGCTTGCGAAGGTGCACAGGTTCGCGTTGAGGCTATTCCTCAGAACTACACTGCTACTTCTACCGATGTTTACACATGGTACAGAAATGGTATCAGAATTCCGGGCGCTACCAACCGCATTCTGTTTGACACTCCGACCACAGTTGATCAGAATACACAGCAATTCGTTTACACAGCTGTTGTAACACTTGAACAACCTGGTTGTACTTCACTGCCGGTTGATGCTAATGCTTTGACAATCTATCGTAATCCTGTTGTGGCCATCACTGGCGATCAACACGTTTGCGAAACCGATTATACCTTCTTGATTGCTAATGTTGACACTATCGGTCAAGCTATCGGCAACCTGCACTACACTTGGTACGTTGACGGTATGGTAAGACCTAATACCGCTTACAACTTGGGCGACAGCAGATTCTTCGCAGAATATCTCTATCCGCGCGATGAGGCTTACGTAGTCACAGTTAATGTTGAAAGAGATAATGTTGCTAACGCCTGCGCTTCCATGTCTGCTCCTTACGAGGTGTATGTATATCCGAAACCTGAAGTTAACATTACTGCTAATGTGACTGACATTTGTGAAAATGGTGAGGTTACGCTGCAAGCTAACTTGAATGATTATAATGCTGATAACATGACCTTCCAATGGTATGAAATCAGAACAGCTACTGAAATCCTCGCTATTGACTACTTACCTGGTGGTGGTTATGTCTATGACACTGTGTCCACATCCTACCGCTACAATATCCCTGGTGCTACAGGATTCCGTTACACCACTACTTTGTCTGAAACCACGACTATCGGTGTTCTGGTTCAGCAAACCACCTCTGAATGTTACGACATTGACGAGTTCACTGTAACGGTTCATGCTACTCCTGAAGCTCCTATCATTACTGTTAACAATCCTATGATTTGTTCCAACGGTGATGTTGACCTTGCCATTATCAACGATTATAGCGAATACGGTACGCCTATTTACGCTTGGATGATGGATGGTGTTTTGATTCCTGGTGCATTTGGTCCTACCTATCACCAAGAGCCTGGTTTGACCTCTGGCACAACGCATACTTACAATGCTATCGTGGCCTTCGAAATGCCGGGTTGTATCTCTGTTACCTCTGATGACGCCGACGTTGTCGTGATTCCTGATCCTGTCGTTACAGTTACAGTTGACGGTCCTACGACTATCTGCGAAGGCGGTGAGGTTACCTTCAGTGCAAATCCTCAACCTACCACACTTGATTACACCTATCAATGGTACGATTATAACAATCAGTTGATGGCAGACGAAACCAACGCTACGTTGACTGTTTCTCCTGCCGCTAATCAGCAGAACTACAATTACAAGGTGGTTGTGAACTCTCTGCCTGGTTGTCAGATCGTGGTTGACGCCCCTGTCGTCACGGTTGTTGCTGATCCTGTTGTTACGCTGTCTATCGACAATCCTATCATTTGCCAAGGCGGTATCTCCACTCTCACAGTGGATGTCCAGGGCGGTGTCAACAATGTCAATGGTATTGAACCTTACGTTTATAATTGGTATAACAACCTCAGTACTGAGACTCCGTTCGCTACAACGACTGAGAACTTCTACGTACTGCCTGCTAACCAAGCTACTGATTCCTTCGCATACTGGGTTGAGGTTTCTGCTAACGCATACGGTTGTGCCACTACTTCAATGCATGTCAACCAGCTGGTTGTTGCTGATCCTGTGGTCAACATTATCGTAGCTCCGACCTATCCTGAGACCGTTTGCGACGGTGGTAACACTATGTTGGTTGCTACAGTTCAAGGTGGTTACGGTGAGCCTTCTTATCAGTGGTACAGAAATGAGACCATCTTGGTTGGCGAAACCAATCCTACTTTGAATACAGGTATCCTCTCTGTCAATGACATCAACTCTTACCGTGTGATTGTCAGACAAACTGGTTCTGGTTGCGAAACCGCTTCCGATACCTTCGCAGTTCCTGTTATTCCTTCTTACAACGTTGTCGTGAGCGCATTGAACAATGCTACGGTTTGCGAAGGCGGTACTACCACTTTGGAAGCTACTATTACCAATGCAATTCTTCCGAATGACAATCCTACCTTCCAATGGTATGAGAAGATTGACGGTGCTGACGTAGCTATCACTGGTGCTACCTCCACTCGTTATACAACATCTCCGTTGTTGACCGACGGCAACCACACCTACTTCGTCGCTGTGACGAGCCAGGTGAACGGTTCTGAGTGCTCCGCTAACTCCAGCTCTTTCTACACTGCAATTGTTGACGATCCTACCGTGGTTGTTTCCACTACTTCTGTTAACAATGTGGTTTGCGAAGGCGATGTGGTTCGCGTGAATGCTACAGTTTCTCCGGAAGGCAACAACTATCCTGCTGCTGGTGACTACACCTACACTTGGACTTGGACTAACGGTACTAACAGTTATTCCTACACCAACAATGAGCCTACATTCGCTCCTTCTGCAGCAGAACTTCCTGCTAGCCTGAATGGTTACCTGTTCAATGTTTCTATCGTTTCTGCTGATGTGAACTCTGGCTGTAACGCTCAGTCCAACAGCAATGTCTATGTGACTGTGATGGCAAGACCTACTGTCACCATCTCTGCTGACAATGCAGTTGTCTGCGCCGGTGGTCATGTCGAACTGACTGCTAACCACAATGCTAGCGATTACACTGGATTCAACTACGCTTGGACAGTCAACGGTCAACAGATCGCTTCCACGGCTCAAACGATTACCGTTCCTGCTTACATGGTTACGGAAGGTAACATCAACGCTAATGTGGTTGTGACTTCTTCACAACTCACCCTGAACTGTACGAGCACAGCTTCCTTGACACAACCTGTCGCTGTGGTTGCTCAACCTACAGTTTCTGCTACGGCTGACTTCACAACGATGTGTGCCGGTGCTGCTCCTACGCTCACCGCTACTGTCGGCACGAATGCCTCCAACGCTCCTCTGACCTACGTATGGCAAGTCGGTGGCAATACAATCAACGGTGCTAATGGTAATGTTTATCAATCTGCTCCGCTGGCCGCTGGTACTTACAACTTCAAGGTTATGGTCATGACGCAAGATCAGGCTCTCAACTGTCAGTCCGATTGGTCTGATGCAGTTGTGGTGCGTGTTGCTGAGACTCCGGTTATCGGCCTCACCTCTGCTGATGGTCTCGCACTCTGCGAGGGTGGTAATATCACACTTACCGCTACTGTGCTGAACGCTGGTAACAGTGTTGGCAACTTCACCAACGGTGACATCTACGGTTCTTACACTTATGTATGGAAGAACAACAACAATACTGTGGCTACTAACAACAGCACTCTGCCTCAGAACCAAATCACTGAGACCTTGAACACTGTTGGCAACTACAACTATGTTGCTTACGTTACTCCTGTTGGTCAGTATGCTAACGGTTGCGGTGTGGCTGCTTCTGAGCCTCTGCAAGTCGTGGTTAATGCAAGACCTAACTGGGATGCTGCTGTGGTTTATCCTGTTGGCAACATCTGCCTCGGTGAGGAAGTGCAACTGCACGCTCACATCACTGGCGGTGTGACCGATATGAATGGCAATACCAATGGTCATATCCAGTGGGTTGTTGAATACAACGGCGTTCCTTCCAATGTAGCTAACTTCGGTGGTGACGCTACCCATACTCCTGAAGTTCCTGGTGTTTACACCTACTATCCTACTTACGTTCCTTACCAAGGCAGCATCCTCGGTAGTGGCTGTTCATTCACCAACAGCGACCAAGTCTCTACATTCCTCACAGTTCATGAACTGCCTACAGCTGCATTCGTCAGCGGTGACGGCTCTATCATCTGTGCCAATGTTTCTGACGACAACGCTGCTCTGACAATCCACTTCACCGGTACTGCTCCGTTCCACTTCATCGTGACAGATTTGTCCAATGGTTCTACTCAGATGTATGATTCTTACACCAACGATTATACAATCTATGTAAGTCCTGATCATACTACCCAGTACAGAATCTCTTACCTGTCCGACAACTATTGCGACAATGGAGAACTTGGTCTGAATGCTATCGCTACCGTCTTCGTTAACGATATCCAATTCAATGATAAGCTCTTCATGGCTGAGTGTGACGTGAATGAGGTAACGATTAACTTCAACATGATTTCAGGTACGGCTGACGCTGACTTCACCGTTACTTACGACAACGGTATGGTTGTCACGGGTACGATTGTTAACAACACAGCTACATTCGCTACTCCTGAGGTTCCTGGTGATTACAATGCAGTGTTCTCCGTGGGTGGTTGTAACTACGACATCATTGTGAGAAGACCTGTCTTCAGCTCTGATTTCTCTGACGGCACTACTCCGTTCATGATGCAAAGATGGGACGATGTTGTGATTATCAACAACAATCCTGCTACCAACGGTGGTCACACCTTCGTAAGTTATCAATGGTACAGAAATGGTGAACTCATCCCGGGTGCTATCTATAAGAACTACCAAGAAGAAGGCGGTCTGAACGGCTTCTATTCTATCGAGGTTGTTTCCAAAGATGCTGACGGTAGCATAGTTACCTATCGTACTTGCGAGCAGTACTTCTCCTCTAGCACTTCTGTCAAGGTTTATCCTGTTCCGGCAACTGTACAACAGGTTGTCACCATCGAACTTGATCTGACTGCTGAAGAGCTTGTTGATGCTACTCTCGATATTTACGACGCTATCGGTGCTATTGTGAACCACATCTCCAACGTTGAGCCTATCACGAAGGTTGCTGGTTTCAAGGCTGCTGGTACGTACTTCGGTCGCATCACCTTGGCTAACGGCGAAACAAAGACTGTTAAATTCGTTATCGTAAAATAATTTGAAACCCTGGGTTAGTGGTTTCGGCCACTAACCCACCGGTTTTACCATTAATAAGTAATAAGAAAAAAAAGAATATATTATGAAAAAGAATTTATTAGTACTCAGTCTTATTTTCGCAATGTGTTGCACTGCTTTCGCGCAGGAGGCACAGACAGAAAATACCAATGACAATGCCGACGTGAAAAACGTGGCTACTTCTACCTTCTGCCCTCATCGCATCAATCTATATGGCGGTGTCGGTTATGCCAATAATATTTACAGGAGAATTGATCTCAAGCAATATTATTCCATCAGCGAACTGTTTTCTATTCACTATGCTTATTTCTTCAATGAGCACTGGGGATTGAGTATCGGTGCTGAGCTTAACCACGTGGGTGCTAAAGCTCTCTTCGGCGGCACGGGTGTTATGCCTCAATATGCTGATCATCTGTTCAACAATGATGTTACCTATTATGACCTGTACTGGAAAGCAGACGGTCTTAAGGAAAGACAATCCATTTGGGCTATCGAAGTTCCTTTGATGGCACAATTTGAGTGGATTTTCGACGGCCGTAGCGGTATCTATGCTGGTTTGGGTCTGTATGGCTACTTCCCCTTCCTGAAAGGCAAGAATGTTTTCTGGGGCGAGGGTACTATGAATACCTGGGCTGTTGAGGATCCTGTTGGTCAAGATTACAATATTGACTATCCTATGGATAACCACTTCAATGGCGGTATTTATGATGGTAAAGATGTCCGTTCCAAACTTAAATGTTCCTTCGGAGCTGAAGCCGATTTCGGTGGCGTTTTCAGAATCAGCCGCATCGCTGATGGTTATGTAGGCGCTTTCTGCAAAGTTAACTTCCTTGACATTCTTCCGAAGGAGAAATTGGATGTCTTCACCGATCAGAATGGTGAACCTACCTTTAATGGAACGCTTGCTTCCAATATTCTTGAGACTTACAAGAACAATTTCGACGAGTACAGCAAGATTCGTACAAAATGGAATCAAGTTCAAGTTGGTTTGAAACTTGGTGTTCACATCAAGTGTTGTGCTAATCCTGTTGAGAAGTCAAAGCGTGAAATTCAGAAGGAAATGCTTGAGGAGATGAAGAAGAAGAGAACTGAACCTATCATCATCAAGCAAGAACCTCAATACATCTATATTGTTCCTCAATGTGATTTGTTGGACAAAGATGATGAAGATTTGAATGAAAATGACAAGAAAGCTATCCGCGACCTTCAGGAAGAGTTGGCAAGAACAAAGATTCTCTTTGACCTTGACAAAGATATTCCTAAGATTCAGGACGTGAATAACAATATTGACAGATGTGTTGCTATCCTGAAGGCTAATCCGAAACTTGCTCTTGAAGTTGAAGGTTATACTTGCGACCTCGGTTCAGAAGAGCACAATCGTGATCTTGCTCAGAGAAGAGCCAATAAGGTTAGAGACCTGTTCATTCAAAAGGGTGTTGACCCTGACCAAATCCGTACCGCTTCTTATACCGTTAATGATCCTCAGAATAAACAAAACATTCAGGATCCGAGACGTGAGGAGCATAGAGCTGCTATCTTTAGAATCGTCAAAAGATAATTATTACTATTCTCGTTCAGAAAGAGACTACCCATAGGGTGGTCTCTTTTTTTATTATCTTTGTCGCACTCTTTACGAATATGAAGAAGCTGTATTTTCTTTTCCTTATGCTATTGCTGAGTACTTACTGCTTTGTGCACGCAAAGCCAGTGGATACTTTGACCACGCACGTACTTGAGTTTGTGCGTAATGACGGGCAATGGCATCACAATGTGCGCTATGCGGCGCGCTTGCATGGTGGCACTATGTTCGCCGAGGATAATTCCTTTACATTTGCGTTGCTTTCTCCTGAACAATTGCATCATTTTTATGACAATAAGTTTGAGGGTAAACCGCAATCCCTGATAGATGCTGCCGCTTACCGTATGTCTTTCGTTGGTGCCACATCCACCACTCATATTTTGCCAGCAGAGCCCTACAGCCATTACTATAATTACTATTTGGGTTCTGATCCAGCCCATTGGGCCAGTCGCGTGCCGTTGTTCCATACGCTCAATTACCAAGATCTCTATGGCGGAGTTGACCTTCGTGTTTCTCAATATGAACATTCCCTGAAATATGAATTTCATATTGCCCCCTTCGCAGACCCCTCTCAAATTTTAATTCAATATGATGGGGCTTCTTCTTTGAAACTTTCCAATGGACATTTGATAATCGGTCTGGACGTGACTCGTATTGTCGAATTGCCTCCGTTTGCCTATCAAATTGGCCGCAACGGAGACACGCTCCAAGTGCATTGCTCTTACCAGATGGAAAAGAACCAGGTCTCTTTCCGTTTGGGCGATTATGATCACAGTTTGCCTTTGGTGATTGACCCCGTTGTTGTCTTTTCCTCCTACTCGGGATCTGCTTCGGACAACTGGGGTTACACGGCCACTTACGATTCCGAAGGCAATCTCTTCGGGGGCGGTATTTGCTTCGGAGTAAGTTATCCCACTACACTTGGCGCGTACCAAGTGAATTACGCCGGTGGGCAAACGGATATCACCATATCCAAATTCAATGCAATGGGGAATACTTTGATTTATTCTACCTATATCGGTGGCGCTGCTTTGGATATACCGCATAGCTTGTATGTGAATGATAACGATGAGTTGTATGTTTTGGGAACGACTGGCTCTTCGAACTATCCAGTGACTGCGAGTGCCTTTGATACCTCTTTCAATGGCGGTCCCAACACCAATTTATCTACCAGTCTGACCTTTGGCCAGGGATCTGATATCGTCATCTCAAAGTTTAGTGCCGATGGCGATGCGCTGCTGGCTTCAACTTTCGTAGGCGGTTCCATGAATGATGGTATTAATATTGCCTCTGTCTTGAGAAAGAATTATGCAGATGATAATCGTGGTGAGATTTTGATTGACGAAAACAGCAATGTTCTTGTGGTGTCATCTACCTATTCACCGGATTTTCCGGTTACCCCTGATGCGTATGATACGACATACAACGGAATGCAGGATGTATGTGTGTTCAAAATGAATCAGGACTTGTCGCAGATGATATGGTGTACCTATTTGGGAGGTGCGGATAATGATGCCGGCTATAGCATGGCGTTGGCTTCGGATAACAGTGTGTATGTGTGCGGCGGCACACTCTCTGCGGATTTCCCGACAACAGCTGATGCTTATCAGCCTGCCTTGGCGGGCAGTGCTGACGGTTTTGTCGCACACATCTCGGAGAATGGCAGCCAGTTGCGCCACAGTACTTTCTTGGGAAAGTCCGATTACGACCAATGCTATTTGGTGAAATTGGACCGCCAGAACCATCCGCATCTGTTCGGACAGACCAATGCCTCGGGCAATGTGTGGATTCAGAATGCCCACTATGCGGTTCCCGGTGCGGGCCAATTCCTGACCAAACTCACCACATCTTTGGACTCGGTGATCTGGTCCACGGCTTTCGGAACGGGCAATGCGGGCCCTGATATCTCGCCTACGGCCCTGATGGTGGATTATTGCAGCAATATCTACATGTCGGGGTGGGGTGGACTTCCGCTTAACGGCTTCGGCGGCACGTCAGGGCTCCCCATCACCAACGATGCCTACCAATCGTTTACAGACGGTAGCGATTTCTATTTCATCTGTATCAGTGACGATGCCTCCCAGCTGAAATATGCCAGTTTCTTCGGCGGCACGACGGTCGCCAGCGCTCGCGAGCACGTGGATGGAGGCACCAGCCGTTTTGACCGCAAGGGCAGGATTTACCAGGCGGTTTGCGCCGGTTGCGGTGGACAAAGCGATTTCCCGACCACCAATGGGGCATGGAGCAACGAGAATGGAAGCTCAAACTGTAATCTCGGTGTGATCAAGATGGACTTCGGATTGCCCGAAGTAGTGGCCGATTTTTCCATGCCGCGCACTGTCTGTGCACCCGACTCTGTGCATTTCACAGACCATTCGCAGACGATAGGCAGTAGCACAAGCTATTTTTGGGATTTCGGAGATGGTACAACCTCCAATGAATATTCTCCTGTGCATTTTTATGGGCAAGCTGGTGTTTATGTGGTGACACTCGTTGTACAGGATATGGGGAGTTGCAATTTTGCGGACACGCTGCGCAAATCCCTCCTCGTGCTGACCAATACGTTGGACACATTGCCCGATCTTTCCGTCTGTGCGGGCGAGTTTGTGCAGATTGGATTGCAGCCCTTTGCCAATACACAGTATCATTGGTTCCCGAATCCCGATATTCATAATGAGCAGATATCTAATCCTGTAATCATGCCCTCCCAGACTTCCGTATATTCGTTGGAGGTCTCTTTCGGAGCGTGTGTGGATACTTTGCAGCAGCGCGTGCAGGTGCATCCGCTGCCGGCCACGGCAATGCCTGACACGGTGATATGTGCAGGTGACGAGGCCATGTTGCGCGTGGATTTGACAGATCCGTCTGCCTCGGTTTCTATTGAATGGTCGCTGACTCCTGATTTTTCAACCATATTTGCTCAAGGACAAAATCAGGTGAGTGTTTCGCCCACTGCGAATACCACCTATTATGTCCGCGTTGCCGATGAGTTTTGTGAGATGGAAGGCGCGGTGCGGGTGGATGTGTCGGATATCCGTATTCTGGAACATCCGGATCTGCTGATTTGTTTTGAGGAGGGCGGTACGTTGACTGTTGAACACGATGGAGGTTCGGGTTGCCAGTATCATTGGGAGTTGGGCGACGGGTCCGTATATGACGGTGACCAGCCGTTTGTGACGCCTGCCATGTCCACCACGTATGCTGTAACGGTGACCAATATGTATGGATGCTCGGCATCTGCCGAAGGTCATATAATCAAACGCATAGGCACGTTCCCGACCCCGTTGGAGGCTTGGTGCTGGCTTTGTGTCATCGATCAGATGGACACCACCACCATTTTCGCTACAGATTATGGCCCTGACTACGTCTATCAATGGTCCCCGACGGAATCATTGCAGACGCCTGAGGTTCCCTCGACATTGGCTTGGCCAATGAGTACCACGACATACACCATCCGCGTTACCGACACCTTCCGGTGCAGCAAGATGGCCACCATCACGATCGATGTGGTGAAACTGACCTGCAACGACACGTTTGTCTTTATACCCAATGCCTTCTCTCCCAACGCGGACGGTCATAATGACAAACTCTTCGTCCGAAGTGCGATATTGGATGAATTCTATTTCGTGATATATAACCATTGGGGAGAGAAAGTGTTTGAAACGGTTGATCTTAAATCGGGCTGGGATGGCAATTTCAGAGGGAAGGAGTGCCCCAACGGCGTGTATGACTATTACTTTAGGGGTGTCTGTATTGAAGGTGAAACCCTGGAGAAAAGAGGAAATGTCATGTTGATACGTTAGATGTCTTTTTTTCATACTTTTGCCGCGTTTTTGATTTAAGAATAATGAAAGCGGAAGTTATTGAAAATCAGGATAAAAAATCCTTGAAAGGGGCATGGAAGATGCTGAAAGGAAGAACCAAAGTCTTCCAGATTTTTCTGCATCTGTTCGCATTTGCGGGTTTTGCTGTCATTGGCGCTTGGGCGTTTTATGAACTCGGCTTCACCAAAAACAAAGGCGGAGTGGATAGCAATAATCGCTATCTGGCAGATTACAAGATGGAGAATCAGCTTACAGATTCCTCCAAGATTTTTGAAAACAATATACAAGACTATCTGAACCTGGTGGCCTTGAGCAAGTTTTACCCCACCAACGCGCATCTGATTATGGAGGCTGGGCGACTTAGCGAAAGGCCTGATGCCATCAATCAGATGTTGTATGCCGCGAACATGTATCTACAGGATGGCGACACGGCTCGCCAGTATCAGCAGATGGTGACCGATTTGAAGTCCGTGCTGGCCAAATATCCGAAGCAGGAAAACACCGATCATCTGATACCTTGGATGAATGAAGGTGCCTGGCCATCGTTGAAAGATGCGATTTTGAAAGACAAGGATGTGATTGTGGAGGCCGCCCGTCTGACTGGCGTGGAACCGCGTCTGATCGTAAGCTGTCTCGTGGGTGAGCAAATTCGCCTGTTCAACTCGAAACGTGAGATGTACAAGCAGTATCTTGGCCCAGTGAAGGTGCTTTCGGTGCAGTCGCAGTTCTCCTTTGGTGTGAACGGCATCAAGGACTTCACGGCGCAAAAGGTGGAGGAGAATCTGAAGGACACGGCCAGTGTTTTCTACATGGGCAAGAAATATGAGCACATCCTTGATTTCAACACGGAGGACCATGTTTCGGAGCGTACCGCCCGCCTCACAGACTATCATAATCATCTCTATTCATACATTTACACGGGCTGTATATTACACCAGACCATGCTGCAATGGAAACGGGCCGGCTATGACATTTCCAATCGTCCGGATATCCTCTGCACGCTCTTCAATCTGGGTTTTGCCGCCTCCAAGCCCAGTGACCATCCTCAGTGCGGAGGCTCGCACATTACAGTCAATGATCAGGTTTATACCTTCGGCGTGATTGGTAACGATTTCTACTATTCCGGTGAGTTGTCGAAGGACTTCCCGATACAGGCAAAATCTTTTTCGGATGACTAAAATTGAACTGCTCGTTCCGGCCAAAGACTTGCATAGTGGGCAGGTGGCCATCCAGCATGGGGCGGATGCACTGTATGTGGGCGCGTCCCGCTTCGGCGCACGCCAGGCCGCGGGAAACTCGCTGCAAGATCTGGAGCAATTGATTCGCTACGCTCATCTTTACGGCTCCAAAGTGCATGTTACCGTCAATACATTATTGTTCGACCATGAGCTGGAAGATGCGCGCAAACTGATCTGGCAGTTGTATGAGATGGGTACGGATGCGCTGATTATTCAGGATTTGGGAATCCTGAAGATGGATCTTCCGCCCATCGCGCTGCATGCCAGCACACAGTGCCACAACCATTCTTTGGAGAGAATCCGGATGATGGAACAGGCGGGTTTCAAACGCGCTATTCTGGCCCGTGAAATGGACCTGGATACCATCCGCGACATCCGGCAGAACACGTCCATTGAGCTGGAAACTTTCGTGCATGGCGCGTTGTGCGTGTGCTATAGCGGCCAATGCTACATCAGTCGCATGATGACGGGCCGCAGCGGGAATAGGGGAGAGTGCGCCCAGATTTGCCGCACGCTGTTTGATTTGCAGGATGCCCATGGAAAGACACTGCTCAAAGACAAGCATCTGCTTTCGTTGCGCGACATGAACCGCTCGGCTTATCTGGCGGATTTGATGGATGCCGGCGTGGTTTCCTTCAAGGTGGAAGGACGGCTGAAAGACGAGAACTATGTGAAAAACATCACGGCCTATTACCGGCGGATATTGGACCAAATATTGTCCGGGAAACCTGATTTTGTCAAATCGGGCAGCGGTCAGACTACCATTTTCTTCGAGCCAGATCCCAAGAAGACCTTCAACCGGGGTTATACATCCTATTTTGTAGATGGCAAGCGCGAGCGGATAGCCTCTTTCGACACACCCAAGGCCATGGGAAGCAAAATTGGGATATTGCGTCAGGACGACAAGGGCCAGCTGCTGTATGAGGGTGGCGAGACGATTGTCAATGGCGACGGGCTTTGCTTTGTGAACAAAAACGGGGAGTTGGAAGGATTCTTCGTCAATGGTGTTTCCGGCAAGCGGATTATTCCGCACAAGCCCTTGTCCGTGTTCAAGCAGGTGGATTTGTACCGGAATGTGGATAAGGGTTTTGAGAAAAAACTGGAGGGCAAGAGTGCCGAGCGCAAGGTTGCCGTGGATACGGTCTTTTCGGAAACAGAAAATGGATTCTGCCTTTTGTTGAAGGATGAAGATGGGGTGGAAGTATCGGTTTCTGCGGAAATTGAAAAAACACCTGCCAACAAGCCGGAGATGGCCGACGGCCAGTTGCGTGCCTCTTTGTCCAAGTTGGGAAATACGCCTTACCAGTTGCGCGATTTGGATGTGCAGGCTTACGGGTTCTTCCTGCCTGCATCTTTCATCAATAAATTGAGATCAGAAGCTGCCGAAAAGCTGTCGGCGGCGCGCGTGGAGCACCTCCGGCCACAGGATAGCCCCTTGGGGTACCGGCCCGTTCATGAACTCGAGGCGGCCGATTACAAGCGCAATATTACCAATGAGTTGCACCGTGCCGTGTATGAGGATTTCGGCGCGAAACAGATAGAATACGGACTTGACAAGACACAAGATTACAGTGGCAAAGAGCTGATGGTGTGCAAATATTGCCTGCGTTATGAATTGGGATTATGCAGCAAGGACAAAGAGGCCCGAAAAGTGGCCTATCCGCTTTATATCACCAACGGCAAGCATAAATTCCAACTGCAATTCGATTGCAAAAATTGTGAGATGAAAATTCTCAATATCTGATTTATACCGTCCATTTACAATGTTAATCCTGTAGAGACGCGATGTATCACGTCTCTACATCCTATTCACCCCATTCACCTCATGTACCTCCTTTACCCCATTTACCCCATGTACCTATCTCTACCACATCCCGTCAAACACGGTCCAGATGTGATCTCCTAATTTCCAGGCTTCGTCCACGGCTGTGTTGCCGCAGGAATTTGTGAAATTGGTCAGGGTTTTTATAGCCTCTTGGCGTTTCCCTTGTTTGAGGAGCTTTGTGGCTTGGGTTTCAACGGTGTAATGGTCGTTTATGAACTGTTTTTGCAGCGGGTTCCACCAGCGGTCGATTACCACGTGCATGTCGCCCCAGCGTTGGCAGGCGATGGTGCCCACGCGGTTGAAACCCCACCAGGCGGCCTCCTTGCTGAATCCGGTGATGCGGCCGTCGGTCTTGTAAGTTTCCGGCAAGTCAGTGACATTGGCATAGATGGGCACATAGATGGAAGAAGCCACATTGTCCAAAGCGAACCAGCACAGTGCGCCCACCTCGTCGGGCAGGTCGGCACGGCATTGGATGATGGTGCCATACACGGTGAAATGCACGGCTATGTTGCGTTCTCCTAACTCGTTCCAGCCGCCATTGATGCGGAAGAGGTTCAGCTCGTCGCGTTTCATGAAGGGGTTGGCCATGGGGGAGATTACCTGTTTGCCGTCTTTGTCGGCCACGGTCAGCGTCTTGCGCATGTCGTAGGGTGTGCCTTCGTAGTAGTCTTTGAACACGGACATCATCTTCTCGATGGTGACCAGCGTGTCGGGGTTCACGGAGAAGGGGTAGTTCTCGGAGTTGGGGTCGAGGTGCAGCGACGGAGCCAGCAGGTCGAACACGCGCCACTCACGACGGCGGCAGGCAATCATGGTGCGAGTGCCGGGCGCGTAGGCGTAGGCGAATTGGAAAGTGGATTTGCCGTCCCACCAGCCGTTCTCCTTGGCCAGCGAATAGACGTTGTCGGAGGCCATGAAGTAGTCTTTGTCCTTGAGGTTTATTTCGCGTATGGTCGAGGCGTTGGCATTGACGGCCACATGGTCGTCGGGCACGCGCTGTGCCGCCCACACGGCCCCCACCTTGCCTTTGCCGGGGCCGAGGATTTCGAGGTGCCACACTTCGTTCTTGTCGGCAATGGTAAGGCACTCGCCGGCATCGTTCCAGCCGTAGCGTTTCAGCAGGTCTCCGGCCATGCGGATGGCCTCGCGCGCGGTGGTGCAGCGCTGCATCATCAGCATGCACAGACACTGGCAGTCGATGAGGCCGCTGTCGGATTTCAACTCTGCACGTCCGCCGAAGGTCGATTCGCCGATGGCCAGCTGTTTCTCGTTCACGCATGGGTAGGCGGTGTTCAGGAACTGGTAAGTATGTGCTATCTGGTCTATTTCTCCCACGCGCACATTCTCGTAGCGGGCCATCTTACCGGGCTCCTGTTTGGCCCATTGCCTTTTGTAGAGCGTCTGTTTCTCGCCTGCACTATGGTCGCGGGCGGGCTCCACCAGGATGTTGGTGCGTGAGCGGTGACTGTCGTCTGAGTGCGAGGTCATCACGGAGCCGTCCGCAGAGGCCTTTTTGCCAACCGTGATGGAGGTGCACTCCATGCCCTCCGTAACAGGGTCGATTTCGTTCTGCGCGAAGCAGGAAAAAGCTGCAAAAAGAAGCGATAGGGTGAGGATAAAGTGTTTTTTCATATCCGAAATAAGTTCAAGGTTCAAGGTTCAAGGTTCAAGGTTCAAGGTTCAAGGTTCAAGGTTCAAGGTTCAAGGTTCAATAGTCGTTTGCAAAAGTACGACAAATTTTCATATCTTTGCCCCACTTAACTCATTACTCCCATTTACCTCTTTTACCTCCTTTACCAACTTCACCTCATGTACCCAATTCACCCCATTTACCCTTTAATCCTATCATGAACGGAGACCCTCGCTTATACGACCTTTTAAAACAACTCAACATCGAATTCGAGTATTTGGAGCATCCGGCGGCCCCGACTATCGAGATTGCCAAACAGTACTGGGCAGGCCACGATGCCAAGCACTGCAAGAACCTCTTCTTCCGCAACCACAAGGGCAATCGCCATTATCTGGTGCTGCTCGACTGTGACCAGAACATGAACATCCATGACATTGAGCACAAACTGCATCAGGGCAAGCTCAGCTTTGCTTCGGAGCCCCGCCTGATGAAATATCTGGGCGTGCAGCCCGGCTCGGTCACGCCCTTCGGACTGATCAACGATACGGAGCACCATGTGCATGTTTTCATTGACCAAAAACTTCAAGAGGCAGAAAAGGTGAGTTTCCATCCGTGTATCAATACTGCATCTCTCATCATCAAAAGGGAAGACCTTATCCGTTTCCTGGAATATCAAACTAACACATACGAATGGATAGAGTTGTATTAGGATATTAAACTTTACCCCTGTCTTGCCTATCTACTGCATCAGTTTTTTTCTTAAATTTTCAAAGCAATGGTCACACTTACTTTAATTCTGGTGTTTTTTTACATCATTACGGGAAGAGATCCCAAAGAATTGATGGCTAAATTAAAGGACATTGATTGGAACGGCTTATACATCAAGTTGAAGAATAAGCTGAAGTCTTATGCCCGAAAGGTTGGCCGTGTTGCGGCAAAGCCAATTCTGATTCTGTATTATGTTTTGTCTGATGAATCGTTGAGCCTACAGGACAAGGTAATGATATATGGATGTTTGATTTATGTGATATCTCCTGCATCCTTGATATCGATTAAGATTTCCAAGATTTTTGGTATTATTGACGAGGCGACAGCAATCATCATCGTCATCAAGAAAATCTACAATAGAATCACCCCTGAGATTATCAGCAAAGCGGAGACGACCCTTTCGGAGTGGTTTGACGAGCCGGTGGGTGTGGTGAATGTTTAGGGATTCGTTTACAAGGTTTTCTGGTATTTTATATTACTACCCTGGCCTACGGGCCACCCCTTCTAAAATAGAAGGGGATTTTTTGTGCTTGCTTTTGTGCGGATGGGGGGACTCGAACCCCCACGGCTTTCGCCACCAGATCCTAAGTCTGGCGCGGCTACCATTACGCCACATCCGCATTTTTGAGGGCGCAAAAGTACAAAAAAAGTCATTACGCCTTTCCTTTTAATTTAAGGCATGAGCCATTACTCCTTGATGAAGCGCTTTTCGTAGATTTTGTGCCCGGATACCGCATAAATGACGTAGGTGCCGCTGGAAAGACTGCTCACATTAACCGTGTTGCTGCCGGTTTTGAGCTTGAGGCTTCTGACACTTTTCCCGGTGGAATCCAATATGGAAGCTTTCAGAATCTTCACAGGCTCGTCCAGAAGTATGTTCAGCTGTTTTTTTACTGGATTGGGGTAGATGTGCAGACTGCCGTAGGTGGTCGGCTCTTCAACCGCGGCAGTTGGGTCGCCCACGGCCAGACAGTATTGGCCCGGTGCGAAAACCGGACATACCAAATAACCGCCGTATGCACTTCCGCTCACGGTGGCGTTTACAATATGCCATTCGCTTTCATTAGGTGCGCGATGCAACAATTTGAGGTTGGCCTGATTGTAACCTTGCATCAAGGCGTTGTCCAGCAGATAGCTATTCCCCTTTGAATACCGGAATTTCAAGGTGCCTGTGGGTATGGTGTTGACGTTCGTATTATAGGCGAAATTGACATTCCAATAGTGGTTGTCAGAGATGCGGTAAATGCCCTCTGGCAAGTTCTCCGGTTGATCCGGGGTTACATAGTTGTGCTCCACACGCACCAGTACGGTGTCAGGGAAATTCCCCAATTGAATGGTACACATGGCATTTGCCGGACTCCATTCATCACCAGTGACCATCGGTTTGGTGTAGTCTATGGTGGCGTCCGTCAGCTTTTCGTAGTAGTCCACCATGCCGAACATGGGCACGAAAGGCAAGGTTACGTCCACGGTGCCAAACTGGCCCGAGAAAGTCGCATTCGGTACGGTATATAGCTCGCGTTGAGGTGATACGAAAGTAAGGTCAACGCGGTTGTTGTTGGCAAATTGGGTTGCTCCGTAGAGTTTTTGATGCAGAAACACGCGATATTGATTGCCCTGCATTGGCAAGATGGAGTCGATGGAGAAATGCAGGAATCCGGGTTGGTGCACCCATCCTTCGTAGAAATCGTGCATGTTCATGCCACTCACTTGGGAGAGATGGTTGAACAGTTGCTCGGAGGAGACGTTTTGGTAGGCATATTGGTTCAGCAGGCTCTTCATGCCGGCAAAAAACAATGAATCTCCCATGTATCCGCGCAGCGAGTGGATGACGGCCGCGCCTTTGTTGTAGGAGTGTGCGCCGTATGTGTGCTCTTGAGGCACATTGTCCAGTGCGTAGAGTCCGTTTTCATCTTTGGCCAGATTGTTGAGAAGGTCATGATGGTTCTCGCGCACATAGTTCATATAGGCATCCTGGCCGTATAGGTGTCCGGTGACAAGTGCTTCGGAATATGAGGCAAAGCCTTCGTTGATCCACATTTCTTCGGCACGGTTACAGGTGATGAGGTCGCCGAACCAGAGATGGAACAGTTCGTGAGCATAGAGCGTCTCATACATGGCGTTGCCGGTAAACGCGGAGTGCGGGTAGGCGATGTTGGTGGCGTGCTCCATGGCGCCACTGGTGTAGTTTACATCCACATACCCCACTCTGGGCCAGCGGTAGGGGCCGAAGTTCTGCTCATACATTTGCAATATGGCTTTTAGATTAGCAAACGATCCGGCCACATTGTTAAAACTGCCCGGTTGGGCATAGATATGGATGGGAATATCAGCCTCCATGCCATGATACACATCTTCGTATAGCAGATAATTGCCAACGGCCACCGAAGCCAGATAGACCGGGATGGGTTGCTCCAGCACCCAGGTCCAGATGTGTGTGCCGTCGGCCAGCGTTACGGAGTCTGTCAGCATACCGCCGCACACGGCCATCTTGCCCGCCTCGGTGCGGATGTGCATCGTGTAGGTGGATTTGTCGGTAAAATAGTCTAAGCAAGGAATCCAGCATCTGCCGAAGGTGTGCGGCTGGTATTCAAAAGCCACGCCGATGTTGTAGCAATATTGCCCCACATAATAGAACCCGCCAATGTAAGAATCGCGGATAGGTGCGCCATGGTAGTGTATGCGAACGATGGCGGTGTCACTGGCTTGCGAATTGTGCGGGATGGTGATTTTGTGGTTGGCGTGCGTGAAAACGGCACTTTGCCCGTTAACAAATACGGAATCCACGGTCAACCCCTGCAAGTCGAGCACGTATGCGGGCAGGTTGTTCACCTTGCTGACCATGGTCAGGTCCGCGTATCCGTTGATGGTTTTGGCCGTGAAATCCAGAATGTCCAGATGAAGGTCATAATGGGCCACGTGCATGGAGTCGGTGCGGTCCTGGGCGCACACGCAAAAAGCCCAGAATATTGCGATAATTAGGGCGAGGGATTTTTTCATATTATTTATATTTGTTGGGGCGAATTATCATTCGCCCTTACTATTGGGGCGGATATTGATTAGCCCTTACTATTTGGCGTTGCGGGCGCGGATCATGGCACCGGTTTTGGCCTTGCCCACGCGGATGAAATCGACCAGCGGGCGGTTGGCCGGGCAGATGTAGGAACAGCTGCCGCATTCGATGCAGTTCATGATGCCGGATTTTTCGCAGTCTTCGTAGCGTTTGAGGTTGGAGTAGGCGTGCAGCAGATAGGGTTGCAGACCCATGGGGCAACCGGCCACGCACTTGCCGCAGCGCAGGCAGGGGTGCACCTCGCCGCGCTTGCTCTCCTTTTCGTTCATGAACAGGAGGCTGCCCATGCCTTTGGCGATGTAGGCGTCGAGGTTGGCGATGGCCTTGCCCATCATCGGGCCGCCGGAGATGATCTTGCCGGTATCCTCAGGGATGCCTACGGCATTCAGCACGTCGCGGATGGGTGTGCCGATACGCAGACGGAAGATTTTGCACTGTTCTTTCGGTAATGATTTTCCGGAGACAGTGGTGTAGGCTTGTATGATGGGTTTGTTCTTCTGTACAGCTTGGTACAGCACATACATAGTGGTGATGTTATTTACGATGCAGCCCACGGAGATAGGCAGTGCGCCGTTGGGCACGCTGCGGCCGGTGATGGCCTTGATGAGCTGTTTCTCAGCACCTTGCGGATATTTGATCTTCAGCGGCTGGACTTCGATGTTGGTGAATTTCTTGCACATCTCCACCAGTGCGGCGATGGCTCTCGGCTTGTTGTCCTCGATACCGATGATGGCTTTCTCTGCGCCTGAGGCGATGAGGGCGATCTCAATGCCGATGAGGCACTGTTCGGTGCGTTCCAGAATCACGCGGTTGTCGGTGGATATGTAGGGCTCGCATTCGGCGGCATTCACAATCAGATACTCGCATTTCTGCTCTGGCTTGAGCATGTATTTGATGTGGGTGGGGAAGCAGGCGCCGCCCAGGCCCACGATGCCGCGGTCTTTCATGCGGGCGATGATCTCCTCCTTGTTGAGCTTGATCTCGCGGATGATGTCCGGCGTGGTGTCAATGCTCTCGTCCCACTCGTCGCCCTCGCGGTCGATGACAATGGCGGGTTTCTTGTAGCCGGAGATGTCGGCGATCATGTCGATGCGGTTCACGGTGCCGGAGATGGGGGAGTGGATGTTGGCGCACATGAAGGTCTGCGCTTCGCCAATGAGCTGGCCCACTTTGACCTTGTCGCCCTTTTGCACGATGGGCGTGGCCGGTGCGCCGAGGTGCTGGGTCATATAGACCACGGCCTGGTCGGGCAGCGGGAACGTGACAACCTCTGCGGAGTGCGCGAATTTATTGGCCTCTGGGTGCACACCACCGAGGTTGAAGGTCTTCTTGCCCAGTTTGCGGATGTCGGATTTCAGTTCTTTTGAGATTTCAGTGGCCAACTCGCCGGCCAGTTGCGGTATTCTATCGTTCATGATACTCTTTTTTTTCTTAACGTTGAGACGGTACATGCACCGTCTTTAATTTGTTGTGGCGAATGAACAACGCCTTATAGAGACGTACGACCGTACGTCTCTACATTATTGGGTTATGCATTTTCCGCAGGTGTTGTCGTTTCTGCGGGGGCTTCGGCGGCCACGGGTGCTTTCTTTTCAGGGAAATTCACGGCGTGGATGGCGCCGGTGGGGCACTCGGCCACGCACTTGCGGCAGGCCTTGCACTTGGTGAAGTCGATGTAGGCGAGGTTGTCGGTGACGGTGATGGCCTCGAAGGGGCAGGCTTTGGCGCACTTGCCGCAGCCGATGCAGGCGGCTTTGCAGTTTTTGCGGGCCACGGCGCCCTTCTCCTTGTTATTGCAGGCCACGAACACGCGGCGGTTGTTCTTGCCCTTGTTGCGGATCTCGAGCACGCCGCGCGGGCAGGCTCTGGCGCAAGCCTTGCAGCCCACGCAGAGGTCTTCGTTCACCTCGGGCAGATGGGTTTCAGGGTTGATGTGGATGGCATCGAACTGGCAGGCATCCACGCAGTCGCCGCAGCCCAGGCATGCGAACGGGCAGGAGCTCTCGCCCGCATACAGCGAGTTGGCGAAGGCGCACGTGACGGCGGAGTCGTAATTGACCTTTGCAGGGGCGTTCTCGCACGTGCCGTTGCAGCGCACCACGCATACTTGCGGCTCGCGGGCCTCGGCCTTGATTCCCAGGATCTCCCCGATCTTGTCGTAGTCGCCGCCGGGGCAGTAGGCCACGTTGAGGTCCATGGTTTTCACCATCGCCTCGGCCATGGCGCGGCAACCGGCAAAGCCGCAGCCGCCGCAGTTCGCGCCGGGCAGGCAGGCCTGCACCTCGTCAATGCGCGGGTCCTCTTCCACATGGAAAACTTTTGATACGAAAAACAGAATGATGGCTGCTATCATGCCTATCAGGCCTATCGTCAATGCAGCGTAAAGAATAGTTGTTGTTGCCACTGTTGTGTGTATTTTAATTAGGACCGCAAAAATAATAAAAAAAGAGCGAAATTCACATAGTTATTAGTATTTTTGCAAACTCCTTTCTGATGTATGGTTCACAACCTTCCAACTTTAAAAACATTATACTTTTACAATAATTTTTATCCGTATGAAAACATTTAAAGAAACAATTTATGCTCAAGGAATAGAAATCAGTGTATATACTTCTGATTTTGAAAACGAGTTTATCTCTTTAACAGACATTGCCCGATATAGGAGCGCAGATCCGAGGATAACTATTCATAGTTGGCTTCGGGGACGAGATGTCGTTGATTTTTTAGGATTATGGGAATGTTTACACAATCAGGATTTTAAACGCTTCGAATTCGATACGTTTAAAAAAAATGCAGGGAGTAATGCATTTACTTTTTCAATAAAAAAATGGAATGATGAATTGTTTGGAAGAGGCATAATCACGAAATCTGGACGCTATGGAGGTGGAATTTTTGCTCATGTTGACATTGCCTTGGAATTTGCTTCATGGTTGTCGCCGGAATTGAAACTTTATATCATTAAAGATTACAAAAGATTGAAAACAGATGAGAATAGCCGCCTATCATTAAACTGGAATTTGAACCGTGAATTATCAAAACTTAATTACAAGATTCATACCGATGCGATAAAAGACAACCTGATTCCACCCGAACTGACGATTGCCCAAAAATCATTTGTGTATGCTGATGAGGCAGATTTGCTGAATGTGGCTTTGTTTGGGGAAACCGCTAAAGAATGGCGTGTTGAAAATCCACGAAAAACAGGAAACCTTCGCGACAATGCAAGTATTAGTCAGCTTTTAGTTCTTGCCAATATCGAAAGTTATAACGCAATTTTGATAGAGCAAGGCGTCGAACAAGGTGTTAGATTGGAACTTTTGCGTCAGATGGTAGTTAAACAACTAAACACGCTATCTGGTTTTAATGCTCCTTTGGCCAGGTTGCCGCAATAATAAAATTCATTATTTTTGCGCGCTTATTGATGTAATTATTCTAAACCCAACATATCATGCAAAATTTCGACCTTATCGTTATCGGAAGCGGCCCTGGCGGCTATGTGGCAGCCATCCGCGCAAGTCAACTCAATATGAAAGTGGCCGTGGTGGAACGCGCCGAACTGGGCGGCATCTGCCTCAACTGGGGATGCATCCCGACCAAAGCCCTGCTGAAATCCGCACAAGTCTATAAATATATGTCGCACGCCGCCGAGTACGGCCTGCAAGTGGAAGGCGAAGTGAAGCCCGACTTCGAGGCTGTGGTGAAACGCAGTCGCGGGGTGGCCGAACAGATGAGCAAGGGCGTGCAATACCTCCTCAAGAAGAACAACGTGGAGGTGATTGCCGGCTTCGGCAAACTGCTCCCCGGCCATAAGGTGGAAGTGACTGCCGCCGACGGCACGGTGACCGTCTATGAGGCCAATCATGTGATTTTGGCCACGGGCGCACGTTCGCGCAGTCTGCCCAATGTGCCGCAGGACGGCAAGAAGATCATCGGCTACCGCGAGGCGCTGACCTTGCCGCAATTGCCGGAAACGATGGTGGTGATGGGCTCCGGAGCCATTGGCAGTGAGCTGGCTTACTTCTACGCCACCATGGGCACGAAGGTGACCATCGTGGAGTACATGCCGCGCCTGGTGCCCGTGGAGGACGACGATATCGCCGCCACTCTTGCCCGCTGCTTCCGCAAGGCCGGCATCAAGACGATGACCGCCGCCGCCGTGGAGAAGGTGGATGTTGTCGGCGACAAGTGCGTGGTGACCGTGAAAGACGCCAAAGAGAAAATAACTGAAATCGAGTGCGACATTGTGCTCTCCGCTGTGGGCGTGGCTACCAACATCGAAGGCATCGGCCTCGAGGAGTGCGGCGTGCAGACCGAACGCGGCAAGGTGGTGGTGGACGACTTCTACCGCACCAACGTGGAAGGCGTGTATGCCATCGGAGACATTGTGCACGGACCCGCGCTCGCACATGTGGCCTCGCACGAGGCTGAGGTTTGCGTGGAGAAAATCGCCGGCCTCAACCCCGAACCCGTTGACTATGGCAATATTCCCGGTTGTACCTACACGACACCTGAGATTGCCTCTGTGGGGCTCACCGAGCGTGCCTGCACGGAGCAGGGTAGGGAAGTGCTCATCGGCAAGTTCCCGTTCACCGCTTCCGGCAAAGCTACTGCCGCCGGCAGCCGCGACGGTCTGGTGAAGGTGATCTTCGACAAGAACACTGGCGAGTGGCTCGGTTGCCACCTCATTGGCGACAATGTCACGGAGATGATTGCCGGCGCTGTGATGGCCCGCCGCAAGAAGATGACCGGCGAGGATGTCATCCGCTCCGTGTTCCCGCACCCCACCATGTCGGAAGCCATCATGGAGGCCGCCGCCGATGCGTACAAGGAGTGCGTGCACTTGTAGGAGCGAGGGCATCTCATTGCACTGCCCAGCCCCACACTGCGGCCTTCGGCCTTGTATGGGGTTAATGGGATGCGGCTTCTCCGAAGCCGGGTGAATATTAAGGGTTTGTGGCGATGGCAGGCCGTAGGTCTGCAGGGTTTGGTAGCCTGGGGTTTCAACCCCAGGGATGGATGGTGTGTTAGACGATGTTCGCGGCATAGGATAAACCAGCCCTGAAATATATTGCAATCCAGCCGCGAAATTGAGGCGTTTGAGTTGTGGGTGTTTTATTGTTATTATTATGTATTTTCCATGCAATAACCTCTAAAATCATTTTTAACCATGCGAAAAATAGGGCTCTTGATTGTTATATGCTTGTTGTTAATATTCTCTGGAGTGGCTCAATCATTGGGATTGAAGGTTTATAATGGTGATTTTCAAAATGTCACCCAACTAAATTTGGTGTTTGTATATGATGGTGTAACGTATGATGGTGATAATGAAGGCACCTTTTTCAAGAATCAAGAGAATGATGTTGATCATTTTGAAGAATGGAAAATTAAGTGGACGGGAGAATTTAGGACGGAACTATGGGAAAAACAGTTCTTGTTGGCTGTTGCTGAAAAATTGTATGATAGAGAATTGGATATTTGTTATTGCAATGATGCTAAATACTCTTCAAGAAACGGACAGAATCATGGAACACAGGGTTCAAGCATCGTTCGGTGAACTTGGTACAATGATAGGTGATGCATTAAGAAAAGTCAGTAAAAAGAAGAGTCAGAAATATTAAACACCAAACGTGACGCCTTTTTATTCGTATTAAATTAAGTTTTGTATTTATGCTGAAAAAAATATATTTATCGTTGTTGATTGTATTTTGTGCCATGGCGATGTCCTTTGCGCAGAGCGACATCCAGACCGAGGAGACGCCGGTCAAAATTACCGACAAGTCCTGGGCGGACCGCGGATTCGATTTCTTTATCTCCGGCGGCATGCTCTTCGGCGACAAGTTCAACGCCAATTATTACAACGGCAGCAATCTCAATGAGAACAATCTTGATTATATTTTCAAGAGTAGTATTTATTGGTATAAAGATTTAAAGAATATTGTTGCAGAATATTACCCTCATATTAGCAATACAGATGAGATATATGTGAACGATCCTGATGCTATGGACTGGAATCTGCACTATAAATTGAGCATGATGGTGAGTTTGGGGGCACGATATAAGCTGGGCAAAGGTTGGGCCGTTGCCTTGTCGTACTCTTTCAGCAGACTCACCACCTCTACTCAAGTGTTGATTAGTTCAAATGCTGTGATTGGAAATACGAAACCACAACCCGTTCTTGCTCTGGTGGGCAAAGAGGATCGTTCCATGATTGACTTATCAGCCTCCTATCTTTTTAGTCAGGTAAATCCTATTGCGAAACCGTTTGTTGAATTAGGTATTCAGTTCAATTATGCTAAAGTTAAATCGTTTGAGGCTGCGTTGCTTGACGAGAATAGAAAAATGGTGGATAATGGTACTTTTCCGTTGCTCAATTTATCGGATAAACCAAGCTATGATCCTTATGCGCAAACCTACGATTATACCTTCGGCGGTCCGGGTTTCGGGTTCTCCGGTGCGGCAGGTTTGAAGATCGTATGCGGCAAATATGTCTCCATCGATCCTACCTTCTACTGCTATTTCGGACGATTGGGAATTTACCAGGGGAAGAATGCCTCGGGACAAGGGGAGAACAAGTTCACCTTCAATTACGGGGCCCAGATTCGCATCGTGATGAGCGACTTTTTCTTCTCCAACAAATAGTTGCAAAAGGCCGTTTTTTATTAAAAAACACCTGTTTACATTTCTGTTTGCAAAGGAAAAAACACGGTATAATTTTTTCCTACATTTGCCCGTTTATTATGTTCAATGTATAAAAAGGCATTTGTATGAAAATTATAAAAGGAAGTTTGTGGACAGTTCTGTTCGTGATGGGGCTTTGTCTTGCCGGCTTCGCTCAGCGCACGGAGAACTTCAAATCCCCGCAATATGAGTTCAAGACGGCCATGGACTTGTTCAACAAGGAGAAGTACGGCTCCGCGCAGCAATATTTCAAATATGTATATGAGAATACGGAGGATGTCCAGCAGGATCTGAAGACAAACTCCTATTTTTACATGGGCGTGTGTGCGGCCAAATTGGACAATCAGGACGCGGCCTTTCTGCTCCAGTCGTTCATTGACCGTTACCCGGTGCATTCGGCGGTGAGCGAGGCCCGCTTCTATCTCGGTTGCTATTACTTCAGCCGCAAGCAATGGAAGAAGACCCTCGCGCAGTTCGACGAGATTATGGAAAACGAGATCCAGCCCGAAAGCGCGGTGGAATTCCAGTTCAAGAAGGGCTACTGCTACTTCATGACGAATGACTATGAGAAGGCGAAAGCCATGTTCAAGTCGGCGAGGGAAGAGAACGGCCCTTATCAGAAACGCTCCATCTATTATCTGGCGTACATGGCCTACCAGGACCAGCAGTATGAAGCCGCATTGGAGGATTTTCTGTTGTTGAAAGATGATCCTGAGTTCAAGGATGAGGTGAACAATTTCCTTACCCAGATTTATTTCAAGCAGGGCAAGTACGAAGAGGTGCTTGCAAATGCCCCTACCGTTTCCAACACGAAGGATGTGTCGCAGCTGCAAGTGCTCCGCTGCGTGGCCCTTTCTCAATACAATCTCAATGACTATGAGCACGCTGCCGGAAATTTCGACAAGATTCTTACTTCCACCAAGGTGGAGATGGAACGTAACGACTACTTCGCCGCCGGTTTCACCTACTACCGTGAACAGGATTATGAAAAGGCCATCGAAAATCTCAGCAAGGCCATCGATGACAAACAACCCGACTTGATGACGCAGAACAGCTATTACCTGCTGGCCGATTGCTATATCAAGACGAACCAGCCCACGATGGCTTCCCAGACTTTCAAGTCGGCGGCCCGCTACGACTTTGATCCGGAAGTGAAGGAGGATGCCTTGTACAATTATGCCAAACTGCAGTATGAGACTTCCAAAAGTCCTTTCAACAATGCCATTCAGGCTTTGGAGGACTATATCAATACCTATCCGCACTCTTCCCGTAGTGAGGAAGCGTCATCTTTCCTCTCCAAAATATATCTTTCTACGCAGAATTATCAGGCGGCCATCAACTCTATCGAGCAACTCAGCACGAAGAACCATGATATTTTGAAAGCCTATCAGCGTTGTACCTATTTCCGTGCCTTGGAGCAGATCAATAACCGCAAATACAACGACGCGCTGTCGCTGCTGGCCAAGACGCTTTCGGCTCCCGTCAACAAGCAGATTAATGTGGATGCTATGTATTGGAAGGGCGAAACCCAATATCGTAACGAGCAGTATCAGGAAGCCTATTATTCATTGCAGAGTTTCCAGCGTGCCGACGGGGCTGTCTCTTCCGAGTACTATGTGCCCTCATTTTATTCGTTGGGTTATGCGGCGTTGAAGATTAAGCGTTATCGCGATGCCGCCAGCTATTTCAGTAAATATCTGGATAAGATAGACTACCAGACGGATGCGAACATGAAGGCAGATGCCACCGCCCGTTTGGCTGACTGTTATTTCATGCAGCAGAACCTGCCGTCCGCTATCAAATACTATGAACAGTGTGAGCAGATGGGGCAGAGCAACGCCGACTATGCCCTGTATCAGTTGGCAAAATGCTATGGCTATCAGAAAAACAACACCAAGAAGGTGCAGGCGCTGGAGCGCTTTGTGAATACCTATAGCAAATCGGCCTATTTGGATGACGCCGAATATGACTTGGCCGTCACGTACCATACCCAGAATGACTACGCCCATGCCATCACCGCCTATAAGGAGTTTATCCGCAAGCACCCCAAGAGCCAGTATGTCCGTCAGGTGCACACCCGCCTGGCGCAGGCGTATCTTAACAGCGACAACACCCCCATGGCCATCTCCACATACAAGTATGTGGTGGAGACCTACCCGGGTTCGCAGGAGGCTAAGGATGCTTTGGCCAATCTGGAGAACATCTACACCGAGGAGGGTAACACCAGCGAGTTCTTCGATTATGTCCGCAACAAGAACATGAACATCTCCGCCGACCGGCAGGATTCCATCGCGTTCAAGGCGGCGGAGAACAAGTACAACCGCGGCGACTGCGACGGCTCCATCCGCGCGTGTGCCGACTATCTGCGCCAGTTCCCCAACGGCTCTTTTGCCGCCAAGGCACACTTCTTCAAGGCTGAGTGTGAATATGGCCAGAAGAACTATAGCGATGCACTTGCAGGGTATGAGGCCATCATCAAGAAGTATAAGACGGAATACAACGTCACTGCGCTGCATAAAGCCGCATCCATCCTGTACAATGATAAAGAATACACCAAGGCGTTGACCTATTTCAACAAGTTGTTGGAAAGCACCACCGATGAGGATGAGGTGATTTTCGCCAACAACGGAGCCATGCGTTGTGCCTATTTTCTCAAGAAGTACCAGCCGGCTTTGAACAGTGCCACCAACCTGCTCAACATCTCGCAGGTGGATGCCGATCTGCGTCAGGAGGCCATGCTGATGGCGGGCAATTCCGCCGTTGAGGTGGGCGATTATGCCACGGCCAAGAACTGGTACCGGCAGCTGGCCAACAGCGGCAGCAACGACATGTGCGCCGAAGCCGCTTATCATCTGGCCGATATCGCCCTCAACCAAGACAGGGATCTGCAATCATGCGAGAGCCAGATCAAGGCTATCCTGGCCAGCAACTACTCATCCGAATACTGGTACGCTCGCACATTCATCCTGTATGGCGATCTGTACAAAGAGAAGGGCAACTATTTCCAGGCCCGCCATACCTATCAGAGCATTGTCGATAACTATGAGGGCGCGGATCTGGTCCAGATGGCCCGCGAGCGCATTGCCGCTGTAAATGAATTGGAAGCACAGTCGTCCGAAAACTAATCCGATAAAGAAGTTGAATATGAAAAGCAATATCATCAATATGAAACGAATTGTTTTGCTTGCCGGTGCCTTGTTCTGCGCCGCAGCCCTGCACGCGCAAGTGGTGGACTCCGCCCATCTGCTGATCAATTATGTGCCCAAACTGACCAATGCCACCAAGATCAACCAGCAGGCGGAGATTGTGGATACTGCGCAGGAGAAGGTGGAGTTCCGCTATTACATCACGCCGCAGAAACCGGAACTTACGTTTTCGCCGACGAAAATCACGGTCAGCAAGCTCAGCCCTGAGTATCAGGAGCGTTATTACCGCGATTATCTCAAGGTGGGCTTCGGCTATCCTGTCACGCCGCTGGCCGAGCTGTCGGTACACAATACCCGTAACGCGAAGTTTTCCTACGGTCTCAACTTCCACCACTTTTCTTCATGGGCGCCGCCCATCGGCAAAGAGCAGAAAAAATATGCCTACGCGCCTACCAGCGACACGCGGCTGCATCTCTTCCTGAACCGCTATTTCAAAAACTATACGTTCTACTCTTCCCTGGGCTATAACCACGAACTTTCCAATCTCTTTGGATTCAACAGGGACTGGGGCTTCGATGATCGTTACTACTCAAAATCCTACCGCGACAGCCTCAACAACAGCTTCCATCATGCCAAGGCGGAATTGGGTATTCGTTCCAATTTCACCACTGAGGACCGCCAGGTCAAGGAGGATGCCCGCCTGAACTATGATTTTGTCCATACCCATTGGAAGGACGAGGAACATAACCTCGGCTTGAAGGGCATGGTGGCGTATGATGCCCGTTTCCTGAGAATTTCCGGGTACCAGCATTATCAGCTGAATCTCGATTTCGATTATTACAACAATGCTTGGGGCGATTCCGTGGTGATAGGCGTGGAGCATGGAAATCCGCATAAAGTGCGCCGTGTCGATAATAGTTTCAAGTTGGAATTCCGTCCTACCATGAACTTTACCATTAAGGAGTATCACATCCTGTTGGGTGTGGGCGTGCCGGTGCTGATGGCTAACAACAAGGCGCAGTGCCCGGTCTATCCCGTTGCCGAGTTGCAGCTGGGCCTTGTGCGCGGGCTGCTCAGCATCTACGCCGGTGTGGATGGCAAGTCGCAGTACAACTCCTTGCGCGATCTTCTGTATGAAAATCCATACGTGAAGCCGCAACTTGACAGCCTTCGGTTCACCAAGACGCAGATCAGCATTTATGGAGGCATTAAGGGCAATATTGTCAAGAAGCTCAATTACCACATTTCAGCCCGTTACTCGTACGCCCGCGACATGTCATTCTTCATGCTCGACACCAACAGCCTCCTGAAAAACCAGTTTGATGTCGTATATGCGGAAAGAGTCAATATGCTGAATGTATGTGCCAACTTGAGTTGGGAAACCCTCGACCACCTTTTCCTCAATCTCAATGCCAACTACTGGGGCTACTATTTCTCCGACAAATACGAGCATCCTGAGTATGCCTGGTATAAACCTACCTGGGACATCGGTTTCGAAGGCCGTTATATACTGAACAAGAAATTCATCTTCGATTTGAACGCCAAGGTTGGCTTCGGTCGTTGGGCGCTGGTGCCCAAGACTGCCGTTGACGAGGCGACAGGCGAGACGTATATTGCTTCCTACGAGGCTGAAAACGATTTGAAAAAGAATGCCAAGGGTGAGAAATGGCTGAAACCTGTCCTCAATTTCGGTGTCGGCTTTGAGTATCTGATCAACAAGCAGTTTGCGGCATGGGCTGCCGTTAATAATATCGGCTGCCAGTATGCTTCCACCTATTACAGTTTCAACAATTTCGGAATCAATGTCATGGCTGGCATCACCTATTCATTCGGCAACGAGCCTTTGAAGACGCCAAAAAAAAGAGATAGACGGTAAGAAAAAAAGTGTATTTTTGCCGTCTCCAATAAAGACTATAGGATAGTCGGGTCCCTTAGCGCAGTTGGTTAGAGCAACTGACTCATAATCAGTAGGTCCTTGGTTCGAGCCCAAGAGGGACCACAAAAAAAGACCGGTATCGTCTGATGCCGGTCTTTTTATTTGTCTTGCTATTATTATTCTGATTTCTTTTTCAGAGCTTTGGTTTTGGCTCTCCGCATCCGGATGTGCCGTTTCACGTTACCGTCAATAAGATTGCGTATGCTATTGCGGATTGTCAAGGGTAAAGTGGAGGCTTTTTGGGAATGTATCGCCATGATTCTGTAGGTGCGCGGATGCCGATAGGAAATCAATTTCAATAGATAATAGAATAATTGATAGGCGATGACGGAGGAACCGAAAACGATGAAGAACTGCTCATTGACGGATTTTACATAGAGGCTGGTGATGTACCAGATTGCTATCACGATGAGGTTAATCAACACCAGAATAAGCGTCACCATGATGTGGGGGTAATGGAGGTCCAGGAGCATGTGGTGCAGATGCGATTTGTCTGCTTTGAATGGTGAATTTCCGTGCGCCATGCGCGCGAGCATCACACGCAGGGTGTCAAAAACAGGGAGTGAATATACAGCAATCAGCATGGACACGCTGAACTGGTCGTTCCAGTCTATGATTCGGGTGTGAATGATGCGGCAGGAAAATACGTAGGCCAGAATGCCCAGCATGAGCGATCCGGAGTCTCCAATGAACATCTTGTATTTGAGGCTGAATACGTTACAAACGAGGAACGGTGTCAATGATGCTGCAAACACGATGGAGAGCAATGCGAACAGCGGATCGTAGTGGGTGAAAAAGTAGGCGCCGCATATCACGCTGGTCAGGATGCCTATGCTGGAAGCCAGTCCATCCACCCCATCAATCATATTCAAGGAATTCAGCAACCCCACGCCTACAAAGATTGACAAAAAACAACTTAAAGCCTTGGGGATGTAAGTAATGCCAAAGAGTCCTGCGAACGTATCTATGCGATAGCCAAAACTCCAAAGTGTGAATACGATGCCGATCTGGCACAGGAATCTTACCCTGTAGTCAAGGTCCAGCATGTCGTCAAAGAAGCCAAGAAAGAACATGACAGTGAGACTGGCGATCACCACATAGAGTCGGTCGGTAGGGAAGAAGAAGTTGCAGAAAAGGATTCCGACAACCAGTGCCACGTATACGCTCATGCCGCCGAGCACGGGCACAGGTCTTTTCTGTAATTTACGATAGTTAGGACTATCAGTGAGATGCTTCTTATATGCCAGTTTGATAATCACTGGGTTCATGACGATAGAGATGGTCATGGCCACCAGCGAGCATATCACTGCCATTGATATATAATTCATATACATGAGCGCATCAAGATTACAGAGACTGCAAAAGTAAAAAATAATTCTGACTAATGCAACGAAATAGGTAAAATATATTTAATAGAATATTTTACGGGGGGGGGGTAAATATATGGTTTTTAAATAGTTGAAAAGACAATCTTTACAGTTCTACAACGCTTGGTTGAACTCCTCCACTGCTTTTTCAAAGTCTTTCCTCGGCAGGGTGGGGAAGGTCTTGTAAACGAGCTCGCTCTTCGGGAAAAGAACCACCCAGGCTGTTAGAAAAATGATGAGAAAGTCAACCCAAAGATTGCGGTTCTGATGATACCATACCTCCAAATCCCCTTTGAATGGCTGGATGACACTGCGCAGAAACACCATGGGGTCTTTAGCTTGGGATATATAGTATTCTTCATCACGGAACACGATGCTTCCGATACCGGATAATCCGGGTGTCATGTTGTTGTAGCACTCTTTGGCCTCGTCCGAGTAGGCATCATAGTCGGGTTGCACCATGGGGCGTGGTCCCACCACACTCATGCTGCCACCCAAAATGTTGAACAACTGTGGTAGTTCGTTCAGCTTGGTCTTGCGCAGGAACTTCCCGAAAGGCAAAACCCTGGGGTCGTTGCGTGTGGTCACCAAGCCGGTTCCTATTTTTTCGCTGTTTTTCAGCATGGTGGCGAATTTCAGCACACCGAACAGTTTGCCGCCACGACCTACACGTTGTTGCCGGTAGAAAACTTCATGTTCACCGGTGCAGAGCAGGATAAGGATGATGGGGATTAGCAGCCAGCTAAGGCACAAAATGGCAATGAGGGACATGAGGATGTCGAAGGAGCGTTTGATAATCAAGTACATGGTAGGGGGAGTTTATAGATAGTTTATAGATAATAGATAATAGTTTGGAGTTGTGGGTTGTTTGTTACATTTTTTGGTCCAGATTCCGTCCTTTTTCTTCGTGCTCGAAGTTGGGGACGAACTCTTTGAGCAGGGCTACGACGTCCGCTTTGGTGAAACCGGGTTGGGCAAAGAGGGCTTGTAGTCGGGAGAAGTAAGTGTCAATTTCATTCAGCGGCTTGCAGGGGTATTCCTCAATCACGCCCAGGGATGAAAATTTATTCATGTTCAGTTTCTCGCCGGGAATGTAAAATTCCTCGAAATCTTTTTCGCCTGTAGTGTCAGACTTAAAGTAAAATACGGGATAGGTTTTGCTGTCGGCGGGCATTTCGGCGGCAAATTTGCGGGCCTCTTCTTCGTTTTCACACTGTTTTATCGCATAGCCCAGATCGGTGAGGAACTTGTCGCAGATGGCAGAGAAGGTCATCATCTGCTCTTCGCCCAGTTTCGGGAAGAAGATTTCGCCGCTGCGACCCAACATGCACGCCAGCATGCAGATCTGGCCGCTCTCTTCAGGACTGACGAAGTAGCGTCTCACATCGCTGGGTGCGCTCAAAGGCTGCTTTTTCATCAGCCGTTCCACGAATCCGGCCAGTAGAGAGCCGTTGCTGAACGCCACATTGGCGAAACGTGCGGTACACACCTTGAATTTCGTGGAGTAAGCCATGATCATCTCTTCCATCACCTTCTTGCTGCAACCCATTACGTTGACAGGATTGGCGGCCTTGTCGGTGCTTACGCAGAAAAAGTGCTTGGGAGGGATTTCTGCCAGCAGGTCAAGCAACTTGCGCGCCTTCAGTACGTTGTTTTCGATGAGTGCCTCTACGGAATAGCGGTCTTTCTCGCTGCGCACGTGCTTGTGGGCGGAGAAATTGGCCACAATGTCGAAACCGTTTTCCGCACGGAAAATTTTCTCGAAGATGGGGTCAGCGTAACTCAGCGGGTAGGTGCGATAGTCGTCAGGCACGTACATGCCGTACGTGGAGCGCAAGTCGCGGGTGAGCTCCGTGAGACCGTTCTCGTTAATGTCCACCACCACCAGCTTGGCAGGGCGGAAGGGGAGGAGGGCGCGAATGTAGGAGGAGCCGATGGTGCCGGCGCCGCCAATGACGAGGACGCTTTTGCCTTCTATCTCATGGGTTAGCTGTTCACGGTTGTTTTCAATGTCTTGCAAAAACATGGACTGCGGCCGCAGGGTGATGTTTTTGGCGATGAAGGAGTTGATGTTGAGCATGCTTTTAAAGTTCAAGGTTCAATGTTCAAAGTTCAAAATATGGTGGTTTTTATACTAACGATACTTTCCTGCTTTCACATTCTCATAGTAGTTAGGGATAATCACGGTGCTGGGGATGTTGACAACGCGGTCTTCCAGCCATTCGGCATTGGAGAGGTCACCGCATTGGCAGCCCTTGTACATGTCGAGTTTGTTGTTGAGCACCCAGATGGGCCGGGTCATCACGCCGTGGTCGTTAGTATAGGTGAGAAAAGCGTCACGTTCGGCACGGTCTTTCAATATGACGGCGTTAAGCCAATAGTTGGAGCGGCAATTCTCAGGTTCGGTGAAGAATTCGATATCCTTGTCGGCAAAGAAAGCCTTGTATTTGTCGGTGAGCTTGCGTTTTTGTTCAATGAAGAACTCGCACTGTTCAATCTGGCCGAGGCCGAGGGCAGCGGCAAGATTGGTCAGACGGTAGTTGTAGGCCGTGTAATCGTGATTGTACTCCCAACGGTGGGGCACTTTGGCCGTGGTTGTGATATGCTTGGCCAGCTTGGCCAGACTTTCGTCCTGGGTAAGGATCATGCCTCCGCCACCGGTAGTGATAACCTTATTGCCATTGAAGCTGAGGGCGGCCAGTTTGCCGAACAGACCGGTATGCTTGCCTTTGTACAGGCTTCCGATGCTCTCGGCGGCATCTTCTACCAGAGGGATGTTGTAGCGTGCACAGATATCTGCGATATCTTCTATCAGGCAGGGATGTCCGAAGGTGTGCATGGGGACCACGGCGGCAATGCGTCGGCCGGTTTTGGCATTGTAGCAGCTACCGTCGGCATCCTTGCGGATGTTGGCTTTGAGGAAAGCCTCCAGTTTTTCGGGGCTCATGCCCATGGTCTGGCGATCCACATCCACGAACACGGGGTGGGCGCCAGTGTATGCGATGGCATTGCAGGTGGCTATGAACGAGACGGGCTGGGTGATGACCTCCTCGTCGCGTTTCACGCCGGCCAGAAGCAGGCAGATGTGCAGGGCGGAGGTGCCGTTCACAGCGGCCACTGCGTAGGCACTTCCCGTATAGCGGGCCACGGCCTCCTCGAACTTGCCCACGTATTCGCCTACGCTGGAGACGAAATTCGAATCCATGGCATCCATGATATATTTGCGCTCATTTCCGATGAAGCGCGGGTCGTGCAGGATGATGAACCCTTCGGAATCATCAAACGTGTTGCGCACGAAGTCAATGAAATCTTGGTACATGAGTTTATAAGTATTAGCAATTAAAACCAGGCATCACATTGCTCTCCTCAAAAATCGAAGTGCAAAAGTACCAAAAAAACAAATATTCTGTTTTTTTTTAAATCATTTCCCCGGCATATTCCATCTTTTTTCCCAGCACGGTACAGAATATCATCTGGATATCCTTTATAAAACTGTAATGGCGGTAATAGTAGCAGTTCAGTCGCACTTTGTCCGGGAAGATGACGTTGTCGTTGTACCAGAGGGCGATTTCCTGAACCTCACGGGTGTCACCTTCTTTCTGCTTTTGTGCTACATACGCTGCAATCATCTCTTCCTCATCGCGGTATTTCAAGGAGGCGGGACCGGTGATGCCAGGGCGCAGTTTGAGCATGTCGCGATCCTCGCCTTGCAGCAAGTCTGCATATCCGGGCACATCGGGGCGTGGCCCCACGAAACTCATGTTGCCGATGAGCACGTCCCACAACTCAGGCAGTTCATCCAGCTTGTAGTGGCGCAGTTTTGCACCCAGTGGGGTGATGCGCGCCTCGCCCGCCACGCTGATTGACGAACCGCCGTGATTTACTGTCATGGTGCGGAACTTGTGCACCTTGAAGAGGCGGGCATCCCTGCCCACGCGCTGTTGGACGAAGAACACCGGCCCGCCCGGCATTTTGATTTTGACTAACACGGCCACAACCAGCAGCACAGGCCACAAAAAAAGAAGCCCGAAAAACGAAACGATTCTGTCAAAAATAGGTTTGAGAAACATAAGATTATTTTTAGGATTCTTTTCTGATTCAAATTCCCGTTCCAACCAATCACTGCGTCAAAAACACCCGCCAGTTGCCATTGTTGTTGGCACGCTCCACGTATTTCTTTGCCGTCAGCTGGTCAAGCAGCTTCTGGATGGCGGCTGTGCTGATGCCAGTCACTTCGCGCATGTCGGATAGGGTCAGAGAGGGCCGGGTGAGCATGGCGTTCAGTATTTTCGTGTAGTTGGGCGTGCGAAACTGGATCCGCTCACCATCGTACCACCACACGTTTTCGTTCCGCTCGCTCACAAACAGCACGTCGTTGTACACCTCCGTAGCCACCAGCTCATTGAAGTATTTCATGAAAGGCCTGATGTCACGCAACTCCGCATGTGCACCGTCGCCTGGCATAGGTCCCACCTCAATGTCGGCCTGGTGTAAAGCCTCCAGATACTCGCTCTTCTTGCGGCTGCGCACCACAATCATTGGATAGTCGTGACGGCACAATATGAAGTTCATCATTAGGCGGGCGATACGTCCGTTGCCGTCCTCAAAAGGGTGGATGCGGATGTAGCGGTAGTGGAACAATGCTGCCAGCTCCACGGGCGACAGCCGTCCCTCCCTTTCGGCAGCGTTGTACCAATCCACCAAGTCGGTCATCAGCCCGGGAGTCTCCTCAGGCGAGGCATACTCGAAGCGGTCGCCATAGCGGGTTATCACGCTGTTGGGGCGCGTCTTGTATGTTCCTGCATGCACCGTATAGCTCGTTTGCACGCCTCCGGGCAGGTCTCTGTACACAGTGTAGTCCTCCCTCAGCAGGGTCTTGTGCAGGGAGCGGATGAAGTTCTGCGTCAGCGGCATCTCCTTCACGGCAGCCACCTCCGTCATCATGCGCAGACCTACGTTGCTCGCGGTCATCTCCTGCACATCCTTCACGTTGGCCTCGCCAATCACCTTGCCGAACAGCAGCAGGATTTCTGTCTGTCCGTATGTCAGCGTGTTGCCCTCGATGTGGTTGCTGTTGTAGTTGAAATCGACGGTAAACCTGCGGTTCAGCCGGTCCTTGTCCTTCTCCGACAGTGGTTGCAGCGCCTGCCAAGCCTCCATAGCTTTCTTGATATTCAGATACTTCATACGATTATTCTATTTCTGATGACGCTGCAAAGATACAAAATGTTATTGAAATGGTTGTAGTAATACAACCTTTTTCTTATCTTGCACTCCAACAAAACAGAACCGCTTTCCAAGCATTCCAACGAGTGCCAGGGGGGCTTTTTCTACATTGATGCAGCGGATATCTCCGTTGGCATCCAGCACCACGCTTTCGGTTTCATGACCGGCATCATCATAGAAATGCCAGCAGATTCTGCCACGCAGCAAAACCACGGTCTCGCTTGATGCCAAATGGCGGTGAATGGGCATTACCGTCCCAGGTTTCAAGATATTACGCTTCGCGTTTCCTCCTCCTTGCAAGGCAAAGTGAACTTTGCCTCTGCGCTTGCTTCGTTCGTCGGTTGAGCATACGCTGGGAGTTGTCATTCGGAGATTGGTCCAAATGATGCTATTTCTGATCTACTTGTCCTTCTGCTCCAGCAGATACTCTGCCAGATAGGGCACAGCAAACACCAGCTCGCCTCGTCTGGGCGCCTCGATAACACCTGCCTCTATAAGCCGCTTGCGATAAGGTTGGATGGCCGGTCCATTCTTTCCCAGAACCATCTGTAACTTAGCGGTGGTTACAGTTCCACCGCAGCGGGCAAGGGCTTTAAGGAATATTTTGTCATTGTCCGACAGTGGATCCAGGATCGGCTTATATACATTGTCTTCCATATCCCCCATGGCCGCCTTTTCTGCCTTATCCATAATCGCATCTGTCACCGTCTCACCCACTGGAGTGTATTGAATTACATAGTAGCCAATCAGTTGCATGAGATAAGGTAACCCTCGTGTCGAAAGTGCTGCACGATCAAGAATGTCATCCGAAGCTTTGATGTCTATTGAATTGAATGCCCGCTCGTAATATGCTCTGATTAAATTGGTTGATATCACCCCCAATTCAACCTTGGTAGCACGGTTCAAGAAAGTAAGGACTTTGTCATTCAACACACTCGAAACGGCATGCGGAAGTCCTGCCATCGCTATTGCAATATTTTTCTGGTCACCCACAAGTTCCTGATATGCCGATGCCACTTCTCGCATGGCAGCCGAGGTACATACCTCGTCGATGAGAATCAGCGCACCTTTGCCTTTTTCTGCCAACTTGTCGCATAGTAGCGACATCTTTGAACGGAATCCATACTGTCGCTCCGCAGCTTCCGAAAAAGTAAGGCCAAACGAAAATCCCAACACACCAGCACTCATACCCGTCACTTTTCTCTTCTCATCTTTGAAGTATTGTGATCCGTTCAACTGGAACTGTTCGATGATGGCTTTCGGCATCCCTTCGTGAGCCGTCACTCTGGCAACCACATAACCGGCTTTTTGTGCACGGTCGCTCAATTCAAGTAGCAGGGCTGTTTTGCCCATGCCACGTTGACCGAAAAACAGTGTGCAGCGGTTACGCGAGCCGACAGGCTCCTTCAGCCCAGCCATAAACTGATCAATCACACCATCACGGCCGATATACTTCTCCGGACGATTCCCGAAAGTGGGTTGAAACAGGCTATGAACACTCTCTTGACTTTTCTTCGTTCTTCTTTATTCTCTTTTATTCTTCTTCGATTGCAAAAGTACAATTCTTTCTTCACACAGAAAAAGAATTTTAAAAAAAAATCACGAATTTGAAACACACCACGCTCAATATTGTATCCAACTCCGACTATTTTATCGGCTTTTCACAAGAAATAGATCTATTTTTAATGTCTTATATTCGCATAAGCCAAAAATGAAATACTACTCACTCACAAACTTCGATGCATTCTCCATTGGATTCAGGATAATCGAACTCCATTGTTCTTGTCAAGCCCTCCTTCAATGTGTACGGCGGGATGAAGCCGAAGGCATCTTCTCGCTAGAGTTCCATTCCTAAAGAGGAGTGAAATGACCCACTCCGCCCCGAGATACAGTATCATTCCAACGCTCCACTATTCTTATGGCAATACAGCGCCAAATCCTCCACTACGCCTTCAAACGGGCTGTGTATACTCTACCTTATAGAATTTGTTAACGAAATCAATACCCTTGAAACGAACCAAATAGCAGTATGCCTGCTGTGGATTCAGCGAAAAGGTAGAGGCAAACTCATTGACCGTAGCAAAGATATACGCCAGTTTATCTTCCAGTCTTACATTCATGCTTTACGAGATGCTCATACGTCAAGGTTTTCATATATTTCTTATAACAGTTGTATTCAATTTGCCTTTTGGTATCCATTTTATCAACTTGAATTTCAAAGTCAAGGTGTACGTTGAATTTTTCCAATATCTCTTCCAATACATCTTGTCGCATATAATAGAATAATGAGTAAGAAGATTGATATACTTCAACCACTTTTTCATCGCTTCTATAATAGCTCAAGTCTTTTAGTGAGAATACAAGATTTAACTCTTTACGGATTTCTTCATTGATGAAAAAGAAATTTGGAACACTGTCCCTTTCTCTATTCCATTCCGAAAAATCATATTTACTCAACAATGGAAATCCTAGCCCAGGATCATAATAATCCTTTCTGGTATTTTTCAGCACTCTCCAACCTATTTCAAAAGCATAAATATGAGAATGGCTTGGTACCAAATCTTCAACAACATGTCTTTTCAATGAATTCCAATTCAAGACTGTTTTAACGCTCCAATAGAATGCACTACCGCCATCTCGATTTTCATTTTTCTGTGAAATATCACCTCTCAAAAGTGTCCATTGATACTTTGACTTAGGCAACGAGCCAGATAGCTTGTCCTCAAAAATACTTATAGGATTGACATTTAGCCAAGATTTAATATTCTTATAATCCCGACATAAATAAGAACGGGTGTCCAAACTTCTCAATGGTGAGAAAGAAGGATACGACGGGTCAATATCTATTTCACTGGTACGGAAAGTATTTTCATATTCTGGATCAATAAACCCATTTAACAGCAACCACCCTACTAATTCTTTTTGGGCGGTGTCCCTATGTTTGCAAACCATACTTTCAACTGCACCCTGCCAAATATAATGATTGTCAGACAATTCCTTCTCACGCCGAGCATAAACATCATCTTTAAAACCGCTATCTACCATCCTTTTAGCCACCATCCACCACAATTCATCAGAAGTATAAGGACTTCTGCTACCTCGTGGCGACTTAGAATATGGACGCAGGCCAAACTTTTCAAAGCTATACTCATATAGGCTGCTATTCCATTGAACCATCAATTGCGGCCACTTATCGTCTTTCGCTTGAATCAAAATAGCTCTGTCAACTGTAATAGAGAAAACAATTGTTGCATAGTCCATAAGCGTATCCAACAAATCAAGCAAGACTATGTGAGAAGTAGGGTGCTCACAGATATTATCAGTCAACAAATTTAACGCTTTTTCAACATTGTTCTTTTCACCACTTCTTACAGCACCCCCAACCGCTGACAAATATACAGCTTCACGAATAAAAGGATCGTTAATAGTAAGCATAGCATTAGCTATCTTCAAATAGAATTCAAAATGATTCTCTGCACAGTAGGTGATTTGTCGTATAAGTTCTTTTCTTTCCTCTTTGACAAAAGTGCCTGAAAAAAGAAATGCCGCCGTCAAAGCATCATCAACGACAACATCTTCTTGCAAATGTTTTTTAACGCACTGTACAACATTATTCATCGCCCCGTAGTTGAGAAATGTGGAATGAAACAACATGTCCAATTCTTCAGCATTCATTTGTTGGAATGCTGGTAACAAAGAATAGATACCGAATACTGATTGGGCTCTTTGAGTTTTTTCCCTTACTAAGTCACATATAACAGATTTGGTCTCTTTTCTCAAGGGAACCTCAAGGCGTTTCTCAAGTGATCTCCTTCCCCATTCGCTTCCGCAGATAAAATCCAAGTTCACTAATATCTTTGACAAAGCGGCATCATCAGGTACTAATTCAAAAAGATCTTTTTGATGGTGTTCAGCAACCAGAAAAACCAAGGATTTGATTATATCTTCACTTAACGTATGCAGCTCATCAACACTGCCAAAGAGCTTTTTGAATATGTCAGGAGAATTCAACAGAGTTTCAAGTTTTGTGACAGTCTTTGTAGTAGAAAGTATATAATTTGCAATATGATAGCCCGCCATCAGGTCGTATGTAAACTTCACTTCGCTATCATCCTGATTCAAATCTATCTGAAAACAAAGTCCCTCGTCAATTAAATTGTCGGTTTTTTCATTGAATATAGTTTTGAAATCATCAAAATAGTTTAAAGTTCGAGTATTTCTATCCCACAGTAGCCGTCCCATTTCAACCAAACCCTTTTTGAGATTGTGACAAGTAGTCCTGTCTAAAACGCCATTAATGGTTGCTGTATTTTCGACCAACTTGTTGGAGTATTCCTTCATGCACTCGGCAAGAGAATACTCATTAACAACAAGTCCTTTGGCTCCTTCATTCGTTTTACTAAATAATGCCAACAACAAAGGATTCTTGAAAGCCAGTTTGTTTATCAATTTAGCATCAGTTATCCTGTATTTAGTGAAATACTTTCGGATGGTTTCTGCCAAATTACTGTCTTCTATTCCCTCCAACAAGATATTGTTTCCAACATCCGTATAATGCGATTTATCGTAGATGCGTTGAATGTATTCTGTTTTCTCCCTGCATGTGGTCACGAGGAAAAGGTGCTTGGTGCTCTTAATAGCACTTATGAGGAGATTAAGATCTTCTTTCCACATCACATCACTTGGAAAACTTTCATTGAGGCCATCGATGATAATGGGCATTCGGGCATTGGGGAAACTGGCTGCCAAGCTATCCATTGCCCCTATAAACTCGTCGAATGTTAGTCGACCATCCACATCAAAAAGTTTCAAGAATGCCTCTTGAGGCCGGGAGTATGGCTTAAAACGGCTCCCGGTCAGCAACAAGACAGGCAAACCATCATCCAACATTTTACTTGCAATGGCACAAGCAAAATGAGTTTTGCCATAACCTGCTTGTGCAAAAACAGGAAAATAGGTATTTACACGTAATTCTAAAGCATACTCCAATGAATGCGACCTCCTTTCCGATCCGCAGAATATGAGATCCTTTATTTCCCTAATGTCTTCCGTATAATAATCAATAGAATCCCCTTCAACATGCTTCTTATCTGCCTTAATTGCTTTCATTAGTTCATTAGCCGCCTCATTAAATTTATCGTATGATTCATTAATCAATTCCGCACCTTTGCTCACCATTGCGTCAAGGTCGCTCATACGATTGACGGTACACAATTGTTCACCTAAATCCAAAATGATAGATTCGTAAGCTTCGAAAGCATGCAATACTTTTTCTGGGAAACGTCCATTTCGTCGTTCTTTTCGTTCTTTGTCATTCCATTTTTTGCCGTAATTTTCGAGTCTCTCATATATGGCGTGCAATCGTTCTTTTAACGTCTTGACTGCTGTATTGACATCCACCATCCCCATCAGTTGCCTCTCAAAACTAGTTTCTGAATGCAAATCTACATCAAACTTTTGTTTAAGCAAATCAAGGGCTGATTTGCTTACCCGAGTTACCGTTTCATTGTTCAGATAAAACCTTCCAAAAAAGAATGCTGTGATCCCTCTGTATCTCGTCTCATCCTCCAGAAAAAAACATTCGAACACACTTTTATGCCAATGATCAACTCCTATATTCGGGTTAATGCCAGCCAATTCAGACTTGAGTTTACTATACGCATCTTCTTTGACCATACCTGGCGTACAAATAATCCAAAGAGCCATATTCGGATGCGTAACGCAAGTGTCTTTGAATTCTTTTACGAGTTGAGTTCTACGATCCTTTATAAGAGAAGTGTTTTCCAAATCATTTTGATTCACCCAGAATTTAGTTTGCCAACAAATTTCAGCACCAGCAGGATAGGTTATTCCCTCATAATCCATAGGTTTCTGCAGTGTCAAATAAAACTCCGATCCTGCCATATTATATGGGTATGTTATCTGCCCGTAATCTCCAAATTTGGCCACAGCCACTTGATAACAAAACCTCTCAAAGGAAATTTCTTTTGAACTGCTGTTTTGCTTTAATTGATTCCAATCTATTTCAATCATCTCTGATAGCAACTTGTTATTTGAGGATAATACGGGCATGCTCCTCTGCATAAATCGTGCACTGAACACTCGCGCTTACATCCATTCTTAACTCTGTCTCTATACGATTGCAGTTTGTTCTGCCATATATCGTAGAAATCGTGTTCTTTCAACGAAAAGGTATCCTTACCTCGCGAAAACGAACAAGGAGACACATTCATATACTCATCAATATATACCGAAAAGAAGCCACCTTCGCAAGTATCCACAACCTCCTTTCTCACTGCTCGGCATTGTATAAGCATAGGAACAAAGCAAGCATCAAATCCGATTTTACAGGAACACCTGGGCTTTTTTATTGCTTTTATAAAAGATTCCGTATCTGCTTCATTTTTTAATACTTGTTCTTCCCTACCTCGTCCAGCTGGTTTATATGTGAGAAACACCACGGCATTGATATCTTTCAAAAGATTATTATATTCACCGTTCGCTATTCCTTCAGCATCCCGAATGGAATTGGACGATAATATGTAATGAATATTCACTTTAATCCCATTATTTCCTACCAACTGTGGTTTGATGAGTTCAATTTCTTTAATACTGGATGCGGAAATGGCCATGGCACCGACTTTCCCCCTAATTTTGGCATACACTTTCGGGGACAACAACTGACCGTTGGTGGTAAAATTGAGTACTATACCTCTTTTTGCCGTCTCATCAACTATCTTAAAAAAATCAGGGTGCTCCAATGGTTCTCCACCTCCAATGGCAACTTGAAATATGGTTCCATAATCGAGTGTGCACAAACTGTCCAAGACCTGACAGTATTCATCAAGCGTCATCAAATGACCTTCCGGCGTGCTATCTTTATAACAGAAAGTGCACCCTTTTGAACATCTATTGCTGATTGAAATATCCGCCAATTCCGGAACTGGTGCAAAGATAGGGTCGTCATCAAACGACTGTCCCCATCTGAAAGTCATTCCTGTTTCAGCATCTGCCAAAAAATGATAATCTCCGATATGCCGTACCAGCATCTTGTTTTTCTTAATATTGCTCAACCTGAATAGCCGCCAAACCAGGCATCATACTCGACAATTTTCCTCCAAGTAAATATTCTCCTCGAAGATAGTTGAAAAGTTCTCTTTCGGTCATAGTAGAGACATCAGTGTTCATGCCACTTTCTTGTAACATCTGTTTTGAAAACGCCTCATCGCTGTCATCCCTAAACTCCATCAAGAAGGTATATATTTCATGATCTTCCACATAGGAAAGAGTGCCCTTTTCCTGCATAAACTTTTTCAGAGATTTTGCCATAATAATCGGTTCCGATTCCCCATTCAACGATTCATGCATCCTCAGGAAACAATTGAGAATATCCAGATCCATCATAAGGATATAGCTGACGGAACTACTGTTTGTAACGAAATCTGTACGTATCTTCATAAAACTTTGATTTTAATTCGGATTATAATTGAGGTCCTCTTAATATTTCCTACCATCTATCAAGTATCTTATATTTGTCTCACACTTGTTTTCTTCCTACATAAATAGAAATTGTCGTTTATTTTTTTGACTTTAGTGTCCATTGAGAATAGATTTTACACCAGTTTTCCGGACTATCATTATTCATAACCATCAGATTTACGCATTTTTTCGCATAGCTGAATGAAAGTCCTAGCTGAAGCACATGGCAGTGCCGCTTTTGCGTGCTGCTGCTGTATTTTCATCTTCTCTGTAATCTCGCGCAACGGAAGCTGCTTTTTCTTCTTGCTATGCTCCGCGTGTTGTCAAAACTCCTATGGTGATGTTCTTTTAATTGTTTTAATGGCCTCTTTTGATTCTTAGACTTTCTTGACAACTTCATTCAATGATGACTGAGCCTCACGAATAATTATCTTATAATCCCTCTTTTGACTGGTAAATCGAACGGGTCCTTTTTTTGCCTTTATTCTTATAAGTGAATGTTATATGATCCACCTTATCCCGTCAGGTATGAATTCTTTAGCCAAAGTCAAAAAAAATTAAATAGAAAGGGCCCTTTATCCTTTCATGAAGGGTATGTAGATTTCCTTGGTAAATGAGGAATAAATTAGTTGCAATATCATCAAGAATCTCACTAACTTATGCTTGATTATCTGGGGCGCTGCAGGCAGCTTCTATCTTACTCAAACGCACGATTACAGCATGACTGGTTCCTCGTTCAATGGAATGATTATATGCACATATTTCTTTAATATCTTTTGACGGCTGGCCGAACTGACGATATGGAGCATTCTTTTTGCGTCCCGCTTCTCTGGCGGTAAATTTGGTTAAAACATTTACTCTGTCCTCGATATCGCCTTTTCGGGCCTTATTTTGGTGTTCAATTCGACCGGCTAAATGAACCAGTATTTTGTTGTCAATTAACCGATTTCTTCTTTCAAAAGACCTTGTAGTATGAATATTATTCAAAAGTTTTTTCACTTCTATAACCATATCTTTGGGTAGAATTTTTGAAAGTGCCAATTTCGCCATTTTTTCGCTCTCGTCAAACAACTCCGCATCGAAAGCAAGAAAAGCTGCACTTTTAATGAGTACAGCTTCTGAAAACTCATCAACATGTTTGTAGGCAGCAATAGTGTATGCTTTTTTTTCGAAAACATAGGCTTTGGCATAGAGTTTCTTTGCCTTTTTCAAATTTCCCATACGAATCTGGAAATCAGCCTCATCAGCCAGCTCCATCGCCTTGTTATGTAATTCAACTATTTTCATACGATTTATTTTTTTACAAAAGAAATACTGGGTTGACTAAATTCCACCACTGAAATATAAGCCTGAAGACCAGTGTTGTCAGACTTCCCTACTTGTTTAAGTTTTTGTTGTACTCTTGCCTGAACCATCTTTTCCCCATCGAAAATTCCAGAAACTTCTAGTCTGGCTGCATTTTGAAATAAAATATCATTTTTATTCCCTAACCAATAATCAAAGCCAGTCTTCTTCCTTGAACGCTGTACGATGGTATAATCTGTATGATGCAATGCATAGAGTATTGATATACACACCGCTCCATATTCGGTAGCTACTTCCTGATCGTTATGACTTCTGTTCATTTGATCAGTATACAACGTCACCCATTCTATCACTTCAGGTTGATCGTTTATTCCATGACATTTCATCTCAACCCCACTGTGGTGTTTTTGACGACTAAGACAAACCACTGCATTTTCACACAGAAAAGAAGCGGTCCCTTTACTGATACCTGGAATATTATCTATCAAGATTTCTTCAACTCTCATTATCTCTCTATAATTCAAAATTGTAATAATAACAAATCATCAATAATGTCAATTAATTATATTTATCGATGATAGGTATAATGGCAATATCCACTTTCACCTTCACTCAGTCCATCAGCTTCTTTGCTGTGGAAATATCCGTAAATTCAAGCCCTGTCAAATGCTGGCACAACTTCGATTTCTTTAGGCCGATATAGCTTTTGAAAGTGCATCTGGACAAAAAATTATTTAAACGCATACAACTGGGAATTATCGTCCAGTTCTCGAATAAAAGAGATGATTTCCTCGGCATTCATTTTATTCTCATAGAAAAACTGGCAATAGATGTTGCAATATTCATTATAGATGTTTGTTGCAAATATTCCAGCATCGTCTGAACCAATTACAATCGGAGGTAATGGGAGTCCTTCCTTTTTCCATTGATACCAAGAATGTAAATGGTATGTTGCATATTCTCTGTGATTACCTATCATCACATTACTTGTAGGCAATGTCTCTATTACAATCTCTTTCTGATGCATGAAAGCCAACAACGCTTTTTGCAATAGCGTCAACTCTTTTTCACCAAATAGCTCTAAAGTGTTGATACGAATAATCTCATTATAACGAACTGATACTTCCTTGCTGTGATAACGTGCAAACAGGGTGTCCAAATTGTTGTCTTTTAAAACATCAATTGATTTTGAAAAGACCTGTTCAGGATCTCTATAACGAGACAACCACGAGTCAACATACAAAGAAACAGGATTATGGATTTCATAAATCTCAAATCCATACTTTTCAATATGAAGTTGAATCAACGGTAGTAACGGTGTCAATTCTGACAAATTAAAAGTTGATATTAGATTAAAAGCAAAAACTAGGTTATCCAACCACTCCCCTTTGCGAATCAAAATATGATCCCCAATGTTTTCTCTCCATATACCTATAGGAACGCCCGCCGCCACGGCATGCCCAATTCGGTCAGTCCTTCGTAAATCTAAAAACACAATTGCTTCATAAATGGCTCTTAAACCACTGAGTACATGATAAAAATCCTCTCCAGCATGATAGGTAAAATGCTCATAACCAGCTTTACGCAATTTACGATACGACGGTGCAAAAACTTCCGGAGGCGTGTCAAATTCGCTGGCAGCAGCGTCTATTCCTGTAATCATACCTGACAATTCACTCTTGTCCTGCAATAGTCGAATCAACAAGTCGGTCCGAAAAGACAAATCTTGACGTAACTGTTTGTATCTCACGTGGTCATCTGGATGTTTGTCTACTTTTTTTATAAAATGAGCAACTAAGTTGAGCCTTGACACAGGCAAACCAAGGGCTCTTTGACGTGCTTGCATCTGTTTCCAACCCTCCAACACATTCGATAAAATCTGTTCGTTTTTATTTTGTATGTCTTTGGGCGAGAATCTGCCTTCCAAAAATTTGATATTCTTCAAATCATTTCCCGATATCTGCAAAAAACGACGATTATAGTACCTCTCGCTATATTCTCTAAAACCATTTAACGTAATTTTCTGAAATTCCTGAAAACCATAACTTGAAGTTTGATGCACCAGCATACGATTACATAACCCTAATATGGAAAGATAGTATAGGAACAAGCCACTTACAGTGTCATTATCAGGATGTAACGACAGATAATAAAACATTCTTAGATAAAAAAGCCCTTCAAGACACAACGGCTGGGACGATGCTTTGCTGATAAAGGATTCTGGATGTGATTCCCCACCATAGCTAAGCGAGGATGATCGGATCCTTACCAGCAACTCGTCAAAAGAATCAACGTTTTCAAGCAACTTATGATTATTATCATTGAACATATACGCATAGAGCAAATCGCGCAAAACACCTGCAATCCTCAACAATTCATAGAAATCCTTGGGAGAACAAAGGGTTGAAAACTGAAGGTATTGTTCCTTGACTTTTTCATTGTCAAATGCATTATTCAACTCATCCATCACCTCTATCGGATTTCTAAGAAAATCCTGCCATGTCAAATCTGTCTCTAAAGAACCATTCAAGTGCAGGTGCAAATCCGAACATCCGCCTATTGCTTTCAATTCCTCCAATCGTGGTAAATAAGGGGAAGGTAATGCCGTATAGGCTACGTTAGGGAGTAGATAATCATGAAGGTAGTCTGATGCATTAGCGGGATCAAAACCACGACTGCACCAAAGTTTTGCACAAACCAAAATTAGTGGGGGACATGAAGGCAAAAAAAGTTGCCACTGTGTTTGCTTTTCTGCTTGGACATAAACTTTATCTTGTCTGATTTCCAAAAAATTCGCCGAAAGCCGAGTTAAACCAATTGTAAAAAGCTGGCTTAATTTCTCAATCTTATCAAATGTCTGCTCAACCCCTAAACGATAGTAATGATCGGGAACTTGAACGGCCGTCATTCGTTCCATAAGCAGGACAGTACGTTTTACTTCCCTCAAAGAAACGCTTTTCTGCTTGTCGTAATAACTACGCAAGAGGTATTCATTGTTCAACAAGTGACGGAGATACGAATCTGTATGCATTGCTAAAAGTTATGAAATTCAATCACTCCTAGTTATTTAAATAGGATTTCAGATTGTTGATAAAACATTTCGTTTGATAAAGGGTGACCGGTTTAGCAAATATTTTGGCTTCATTAATTTTATTTCGGAGCTTTTCAGGATTAGAATTTTCTATGCCTTCTTCAAACAATCCATTCTCTTTTAATATTTCAATCATTCGTTTCACCGAATCCTTACTTCCAGAGAAAGATTGTTTATTGGGATCCACCCAATTATCCTTCTTCACCTTGCACAAAATTTCATTTACATTTCTGCTAAAGCTATCTTTTTGACCCAAAAAATCAAATCCTTTTAACTCAGGATAAAAATGCGATTTCATATTATTATCCCATTTGATATAGGCTTCGATTAATGGGCAACTCATCAACCATCTCGTTATTGGAATGAATGTATTTGCCTTATTTCGCTTGATGAAATTCAAGTTAGCGTAGAAGATTTTATCATCGGTGATGACATTATTAAGGATCAGTTTTTCAACGCCTTCTAGCCTTTCTTCTTTTTGATAGTATTCCAAAGTCTCTTCTATCAAACATGCATTGAGCAAAGCAATCGCACAACGATGCATGTATTCTCCCATAGAAGGTTGATTTATTTGTTGAATCGCACTTGCCAAACGAGTCATGATTTTGCCAATCAGATATGGAGGAATCGATCTTTCTAGTTTTGGAAAGTTGTTTCTCCAGTTCCAAATGTCTTTAGACAAAAGTGATAGTGAAGTGTCCTGGTTGGTGTCCCCTACTAAATTATCCAGTGAAGTAGCATCTAAATTGGCATCTTCAATAACCTCTGATTGACTACTGCCTGATTTTGTTAAAGCTGGGTATATGCGTAATTGAGCTGTCATTAACAATTTTTCTGTGATTGACCCCACAGTATCACACTGGCTCAACAAATCAGCAAGCAACGCCAACAAAGAATAGAAAGAGGACAACACTCGAGTTTCGTTGTTTTTGGCGATTAAGAAAACAGGCAAATAACCAATTACTTTGGCTGCAGTGCATACGTCCTTCTTGCTCAGTTCATAGTCGATACGTCCTTCCTTGTCCTCCTCTCCCTTTTTGCTTTTCGCTGCCAGACCTCGTAACGAAATACTGTATGACGACACGTCGCTCCCATAAACATACGCCAATGAAAGACCGACACAATTTCTTAATGACATACTTTGGTTTAGGCCGACATGCTTATAAAAAAGTTCTGTTTCTGCTTGATTAAGTCTTAACAGCAGATTTCTGGTAAAACCTATTCGTACAGCATAATCAAGTAATAAGAAAGGATTTTTCTGCACTTGTTTTGCGAATATGATGGTAAAAGCAGTAAAACATGCGTTCATATCATCATTGTCCGTATTGGGTGTCAACAAATAGTTTTCTGGTGCAAATTCATACCTTTGAAGATACTGTTGAATAATAATATTAAGCATTTTCGTTTGACTGACAGCTAAATCCACATTTACCTTGGATGCATACATTCGAGAAACAAAAGCTTCAATACTCTCAATATATGATAATTGCTCAGTTTCGTTCTTTAAAAGAAAATGAATCTGAGAGCGAACTGAGAGACTCATCAAATAATCTCTGAACAGGCTGAATTGAGCAGTTCCACAGATTCCCCATCTGCTCAATACTTTATAATACGCGTTTTTTAAACTGACATTATCCTCACCGTTGAATTTTGCCAGTTGAAAAATCCGGGAATAATAGATTTGAGACTCCAGGAGCGAATATAGACGAATTCGATTTTCCGGATTCAATACTTTCATCAAATAGTGCCCCTCCAACTCGTTCACCATCTGAGTGAAATCCTTATCTTTCTCAAAATTCCTATTGTCCTTCAACTGCCTCCACTGTATTCTTCTAACGTTCATTGAATACAGTTTGTAGTTGCCACTTATAATGGTGATGATTTTGGGCGTGGTAAGATATTTTCGTATCATTTCAAGTACATCCGCTCCTTTCCTCATATCCACATCAATATCATCTAATGCTAGTACAAAGGCTTTTTTATTCAAAATTCGCAATGCTTCATTCACTAAAGCGTGAAAATTCTCTTCTAATTTGAAAGCAGCCAGTACATCATTCAAGCCTCGTTCCATGATAAAATCATGATTATGCCAATTCGCGGTTCTATGATCCTCACCTACTTTCTCCAATGTCGGTAATCCAGCTGCTAATTCTTTCAAGCGTTTCTCCCAACATCTTCTATCACTATACGCTTGAGTGTTCAAATCACATTCTGCTTTCTTCAACACATCTCTAACCTTATCATTAATCAGAGAAATCACAAGAAGAAAAATATGTTCTTTTTCTTCTATTAAAGTTGGATCAAGAAATCCTAGTATTTCAACACTTTTAAATTCGGTTTTTTCCAATTCAGCCAACAAGGAATAAAGAAACGAGGTTTTACCAGTGCCGCGTGCCCCAAATACAGAAATTGCATTATGATAACGAGGAGTATGATTATCTGAACTTGAAGTGTCCTGTTCGATTGCAGCAAGTTGCTGTCTGATTAAGCGCATTACCCGTTCAAATTCGTCTCCATGAATCATTTCATCGAGTTTGAATTTTCGGGCAAAGACACTTTTTTTCAGATCAATTGTAATGGGTTGTTTACTCATAGGATTGTTTTTGTTAAAGAAGAAAAAGTATTATGTTCAAAAATAAATTAATATGTTTGGTCTGGTTACTATGTGATGGTCAAGCTATGAAAACAACAATATGAATTTTCGCTTACATTGTCGGTGTTAAAACAAGGTCCGTAATTAAATTTGTAACTTACCTCATCAAGAAGTATTCTGTCTATAGACTTCACACGTACTTTCTTATTCTTGATTACCTGACCATAAAGTGCAATATTGATGTGGGGTCTTTCTCGGACACTGTTGAAATAGGATGGGTAAATAACGCCATCTAATCCTCGTGCCTTTGCAAATTGCGATATTTTTCTTGTAATACCATACGAATGGCTCCCTGCCTTGAATATCTGGTTTATGGCTATAGACAAGTCTTCAAAAGGCGTCTCTTCTGTCTTTTCTTCTTCGACATCATTTAAATTCATAAGACGCAAAGTACTACACGGTTCAAATGTGGCAACATACAACAGGTCTTCCATGTTAACTCTACATTCGTGAATACAGGTTTCCACATCAAACGAGGCGTAGAAAACCACGCCATCTTTAACATTGAAACGTCCTCCTGAATATTTCTGAGATTTCGGTGCATCAAAACTCTTCTCATTAACAATATCAGTCACATTGGTCCTGATTCTATAAAACTGAGAGTCCGTACTAATCTCTTTAATCCTACATCTGGATACCAATTCTTCAATAGCAGTATTACGTTTCCTGGGAATCTTTGATGTCAACCGTTCCAACCACTCGGTGATTCCCACTTTCCACATCGCTGGACCATAATCTGTTGGAGCAGAGCCTGTCGTCTTATTAATCAGTTTTAAATCATGTTCAAGACTTTTGTGTACGGAATAGTCAAATCCAAAACCAAAAGTGTCATCCACCATCATCAGAATTGGGGAACCTCCGTATTTCACGCTGTTGTATGAACCCTCTACAAAGTATTTGCTACAAAGTTTTCTGACATCCTCTAGGTCTAATCCCACACCCGTTTCACTACCACAATTGGGGCAGTGAAAATTTTTTCTTGTGCCGATTCTCTCTGCCATTTTCTTAAGGCCATAATCCTTGAAACAATCAGAACAAAGAATAGTTTTTCCCATTTTGCTTTGTTATCCATTTTTATAATTGTAATTGTCATGGAATATGTTTTATATCAAATTATCATAGCATCAACCAATACTCCCGAAGCACTGTTGCTTACTGTTGTTAATCAGATGCTCAATCCAATTGAGTATCTGATCGTCTGAATAAATTCGAAGTCCATTGCTGTCATGGAGCTCCCTAAGTGTTCCTGCTAACATGGCGTACTCTTTCTGCAAAGAGGTGAAAAACACTCCTTGGTCATCCGTGTTAATGCTGACATTCAGTCTGACGAAATCGCTACTCGACTCCTGTATCGGAAACAAATTAAACGTAGGAATGTCTTTGAACTCCTCCAAATTGCTGATAAGGAAATTAGACGACGGACAACTTTCAACGGCTACGCCCTTTTCTAAAATGTAATTGCGCATCCTGAGTTGCAATTGTTTGGCCAAAACCACCAGTTCGGGTTCTGGAGTAAGAACAGTTATTTCACGCGCCCGTTTCTTCAAAGCCGTATCAAAATGATACCTGTGTATAAGGTCGTATGCTATAGAGTTGTTTACTAAATCTTTATAATTCTCAACATTTCTTAATGCATATCTGTCCCACTCTGTGATGTCATACTGTTTTCTCATAGATGGGACGAATTTGTCTCCGAAATAGCATTCCGGATTGTCACCTCTCAATTCCCAAGCCTTAACATAAGACAGCAAGTCCGGACTGTGCCGACAATCAGGTGAAACATTACAATTATATACAATATTGTAATAGTTGTCAAACGCGACTTTTAATTTCTCATAGAAGCCTGCCGACACATTTAGATTCCACTCCCTGATTTTTTCCAAAATCCATGCAATATTATCTAACTTGTTTTGTATAGGTAGGGCGATTTTCGGATGACGATGATACCACGCTTCCACATCCAACCCCAACGCCACTCCATGTCCAATTCGGTCGCCGTTTCCTAGCTCCAAGAACATCACCGCCTCATCAATGGCTCGAAGTCCATCAATAATGTCATAGAAGTCTTCACCCACATGATAGGTCTTACGTAAATCAGGAAGAGGACGGTCATCTGGAAGGAATGGAACTTCATAATTCACCGATGGACTGGAAAGATAGCGAAACACTTGCCCGAATATCTCCGGCCTGAAATTTACTTCATTGCTGGCTGCGTCAATGCCCAAAATCCTATCTGTCCCATATAGCCGTTGTAGGCGAAGGTTTCGTAATGCTTTGGCTTGCTGTTCGTAAAGTTTCCGTTTTTTTCGTTCTCGAGATATTGGCAAATTATCAATATTCTCATTCCATTGCATGTCACGCCCCTTCAGAAAATGAATGACAAAGAAATATCTTTCCTTATTCTTCGAATCATCCTTTTTACAGTCCGGCTGCAGGAAATCATACTCTCGTTCACTCGTTTTAGGATAAGATTTCTCGTCAATCCAACGTATGGCGTCTGATAATGCTTCAGGGGTGGTTTTGGGGCTTATTCGTACTTCCAACTTTTTAAGACAGTTTTCCTCGATGGTCTCTTGAATAGCCATTTTGGCAGCCATGGATTCATACGGAGTGTCACCGATAATGATACCTTTTCTGTCCTGGTATTCCTTAAAGTTCTGGAACCCTGTCTTCTCGTTGGATTGTATAAAAATAGAACCGAATCTATGCTTAATCAAAAGATATAGATAGAAAAGTATCTGAACTTCATCCGATCTGTATCGATGATTATTATACTGGTATATGTGAGTCAAGCATTTATAGTATATACGGCGTTCTCCCGTTAAGAAACTGTTATTCTTGTCTGGAAACACGGTTGTATCCTCTATGGCATAATCCACCACTGTGTTAAACTTTTTATATGCATTATGCATTCTGAAAAAACTGATGTTCTCTTCCTGCTCAGTAGCGTCAAGTTCTATTCCATTTTCCAAAATTTGACTGATACCTTGCAACATATTTACAGCCGATTCACTATGCTCGCACAGAATGCACGTTCTGAATAGCCATATCCGAATTCTCGCTGCCACTTTAACCAATGAATATATGTCATTTCGTTTTATACTCTGGTATGAAGCTACTGAACCATAATACGAAGTGTCTTTTTGGAGAAGTTGCTCAAAACGTTTTTTCTGCCCATACGGATGATTCATCAAATATAGCCATGACAAATCAATATTAGGGGCAGACCCCCACAAATGGTAATGATTCTCCACGATTTTCCGCTGTTTGATGAGACTGTTCAGCAGAAAGAAATCAGATTTGAGGATATAATTCCATTGGAAGTCTCGGGGAACATGATTCTCTTGCAAATGTCGGGTAGCTATGAGAGCAGAAACGAAAAGGTCCTCTCCGCAGTGAAAAGATACCGACTGCCATATATCTGTCTTCTCAATCCTGAACAAAGGTTCATTGTTTTGGAATAGCAGACACTCTTGAGCAAAGTTTCGTATATATTCAAACAAAGACTTGATATTTTCCTCTTTTATACAGTCCCATTTTTTCTCACTCACATACTCATTCCACGTATCTAAAGTCTCTGTGTTGTATTGTCTAAGTGCCTTCATATTGACGTTCACCTTGGTGAGTTCATCTATTATGGCATTCATGGTCTTAACACCACAATAGACATCTTCTTTCACCATCTTTTCGATGAAGTCATCGGGAGGCAGAGAAAGGGCTTCCACAAGGAAAGAATAAGGAAGTTTTGTTTGGATCATTGTTAATTGATAAATAGCCGCACTCCTCTATCAAATATATTTTGATAAACAAGCTCAATGTTCGAACCTAATTCTTTATCTTCTTTGTTCCCAATACTAATTTTTTTGAAAGCCTTTTGTGTCAACGCCCAGAGATTATTGTAATAATTACATATTGATGCTTTATTCCTGATTTGTTCTTGCACTTTCCGTCTCACAATCATTTCCATAATTACGTCTTTCCACAAAACACCTTTTAAATAGCTGTATTCTTCAGCAATAGAAAGAAACCCGTGAACCTGTTTTACTATATCATTTTTCAACTTTTCTTCAAT
>Ga0265298_10000541_pt1 | contig 56209 bp, 32 predicted proteins | sample AusTroGonzalo_MG_3_FD_193486 | JGI IMG/M metagenome (GOLD analysis project Ga0265298, IMG submission 193486) | Bovine rumen microbial communities from tropical cattle in Woodstock, Queensland, Australia - Gonzalo_01 | ecosystem: Host-associated > Mammals > Digestive system > Stomach > Rumen ... | reverse complement strand
CTTGTTCTCCGGCACCTCCTAAGATTCAGAGGAAGTCCGTTGCCGACAAGAAGAATGCTGATAAGAAAGATAGTAAGACCTCCAAGGACGAAGATAAGGAAAAGAAAGAGTTGGCGAAGAACAAGAACAGCTATCAGCGTGAACTGACACTTCGTCCCGATACTACTTTCGTCATCCTCCACAATAAGAAATCCAAGCGTCTTATTGTTTCTGCCAAGGATCAGAAGGGTAAGGCCGTTCATGTGAAGTGGAAGACGGTCGATGAGAATAAGATTAAGGTATGGGGCAACGACTCGATGAAGATCAAGCTCAGTGTATTGCCTAAGGAACCACTTGATAAGGAATGGTGGTATTCGCCTGCCCAGTATACGGCTCGTTTGCTGATGATGATTCGCACTATCAACGTCTCTTACCGCAAACAGCGCTCCATGACTCTTCCTGGGTTCTTGCCTAATGTGGGTGATGCCTTTGGCCAGCGTACAGGTAATGTGCTTGCTCCAGGCCTTGACTTTGCCTTTGGCTTGAATGGTGATAGTTATGTGCAGAAGGCACTCGACAATGGTTGGTTGCTATGCAATGACTCTGTAGCCACGCCAGCTTCTTCCTCGCAGACAGAGGAACTCCAGTTGAAGGCTACGCTTGAACCGATTCGTGACTTGAAGATCGACCTTTCAGCCTCGCGCACGATGACTCGCTCAAAGAGTGTTCAGTTTATGTATGCCGGTTCGCCCACTACGCAGAGCGGCTCGTTCAGTATGACTACCATTAGCATCAAGAGTGCTTTCGAGGGTATGGGTGATGCTTCCAATGGCTATCGCTCAGCATCGTTCGATGATTTTCGTAGCCGTATTGAGAGCGTTCGCAATAGCGTACAGGCACAGTATAACGGCGCTTCACCAGGTGTGATGAATGCCGATGGTACACCCGTGAAGGTGAACAATGTTGATCCTTATAGCTCTGATGTGCTCATCCCAGCCTTCTTGCAGGCCTATACGCTGGGCGGTTCTTCGTCGCTCGACATCTTCCCAGCCTTGAAACGACTGTTGCCTAACTGGAGTATTCGATATAGTGGATTGTCGAAACTACCTTGGATTCGTGACCATTTCAAGTCGGTCAACCTCAATCATTCCTATAAGTCAGTGTTCAGTATCGGTTCCTATAACTCTTATAGTTCATGGCTTGAGTATATGGGTGACCTTGGCTTCATCAAGGCAAGCGATGGCAGTTACACGCCCAGCTCGATGTATAACATTTCGACTGTCAGCATCAATGAAGCCTTCTCGCCGTTGTTGGGTATTGATATGACGCTTCAGAACAATCTGACCTTCAAGATTGAGTATAAGACCACACGTGTCTTGAACCTTTCGACGACGAGTGTACAAATCAATGAAGCACTCTCAAAGGACTGGGTGATAGGTATGGGTTATAAGATTTCCAACCTGAACATTTTCGGTATGGGAAATAGTTCTCGTAAGATAAAGGGTGCTAAGAAAGGACAAAGTAAGAATAATGCTAAGAAGGATACTTCGTCATCGAAGCAGACCAATAACGGAAAGGGTGTCAACCATGACCTGAATACTCGTCTGGATATCTCTTTCCGTAATCAGGCTTCTATCACGCGTGATATCGCTTCAGGTGTATCCTCTGCCAGCAGTGGTAATTCGGCCCTGAAGATTTCTATGTCGGCTGAATATACCCTTTCGCGTTACCTCAGTATGAGTGCCTACTACGAGCGTCAGACCAACACCCCGTTGCTTTCAGCTAACAGCTATCCCACCACGACGCAGGACTTTGGCGTTAGTGTGAAATTCTCATTGACGCGATAAGCAAGACTATTGATGGACTTCAGGCATTGCGGTCTCGTAGTTATCACACAGGATGCCGCATATCTTGTCCTGAAAATTACGAGCGGCCCTCGCGCTCATCACTCCCTGATTGATGATCGTAAAACAAAGCTCGTGCCCATTGGCTGCCGTTAGATAGCCTGCGAGGGAGATGATGCCCGTCAGTGTTCCCGTCTTTGCCCTCACATTTCCTTCGGCTGAGGTCTTTTTCATACGTTTCTTCAGTGTGCCATCCTGACCAGCGATGGGGAGGGAAGGCAACAGGTGATGATATATGACAGGCGTATGACGCGCATAGCGAAGCAGTTTGGTGAGCAGTTCAGGCGACACGTAATTATAGAGCGAAAGACCGCTACCATCGGCAAAACGGAACTGATCGTTGTTGAGCCCCAACTGATTGACCAGTTGTTTCTCGAATGAGCGCGCATGTGAAGCATTTGCAGGGCGCTGGCCGAAACTGGCTGCAAGCTGATAGTACAGACACTCGGCATAGTAGTTGTCGCTTTCCTTCATCATCCTTATTAGAAGTTGGTCGATGTTATGCTTGTATGTGTGTAGGGGAATGGCATCGAGTGGGGGACGGTCTTCAAACAGTGTCAGACTGTCGATGATAATGCCGGCACTGATCAATTCTGAGATGAGGCGATCCTTGAAATACGGATTTCTTCCTACCTGTAGCGGTGATAGCGATGGGTTGTCATCATCCCAGCACCATCCTTCGCCCCAGCGGAGTGTGTCTTTCATGGAACAATCGGTGACGATGGAACCTCGAAGCGTATCAATTCCCATCTGTCTGACGCGCACCACGAGGTCGTGCAGTTCTTCCTTGTCGAACATCGGGTCCATTCCTCCCACGCAATAAAGACTACCTGTCAGTGTACGGTCGGTAATCATACCTGTATAGTAGAAGGAGGTCTTCAACTGATAGTCGCCTCCCAATCTGTTAAGTGCTGTTACAGCCGTTACCACTTTCATGGTCGATGCAGGACGCATGCTCTGCTGATGATGAAGGGCGTATAACGTACTGTCGGCAGTCAGGTCATAGACCATCAGACCCAGCTGTGATGTTTTGAGCAACGGGTCGGCTGCGATGAGGGAATCCAACTGTGCCTGTATGTTTGCAGGCCAAGGAAGAATATTCACAGTGTCCTCTCCCTCAGTAACAGATAAGTCATTCTGAGCGATACTGCTGACAGAGGGTAGGAAACAAAATAGGAAATATAATAATCTTTTCATAATTGCTTGCAAATATACAACTAAGTAAGCAAAAAAACAAATTTATTCGTTTTCCTTTTGTTATTTCCTCGCTTAATCGTACCTCTGAGGCTACGCCTCGAAGGTAGGCAGCATCTCGGAAATGAAAGAAAAAAAGAATTTTTCTTTGCATTTCACTCGATTTGCACTACCTTTGCAGCGTCAAAACGAAATAGTAATGGTCTATAAGTACGACTTTCTGATTATTGGAGCAGGCGTAGCAGGAATGAGCTATGCGCTGAAAGTAGCAAGAGCACAGAAAGGCTCAGTGTGTATTATCTGTAAGACAAGTCTTGACGAAGCAAACACATCGTTTGCTCAGGGAGGAGTGGCAAGTGTCACGAATCTGGTGGTCGACAATTTCGAAAAACATATCGAGGATACGATGATTGCAGGCGACTACATTAGTGATCGCGCTGCTGTGGAACAGGTAGTTCGCAAAGCGCCTGAACAGATTCGCGAACTGGTGGAGTGGGGCGTCAACTTCGACAAAAAGAGCGACGGCTCGTTCGATCTTCATCGTGAGGGTGGTCACTCCGAGTTCCGCATTCTTCACCATGCTGACGATACAGGTGCCGAGATTCAGCGAGGACTGATGGAGGCCGTGCGCAACAATCCCAATATTACCATCAAGGAGAATCATTTCGCTGTAGAGATTATCACCCAGCATCATTTAGGTGCCAAGGTAACGCGTCGCACACCTTATATTAACTGTTATGGCGCTTATGTGCTGAACCCTGCAACGGAGAAGGTCGATACCTACCTTGCTAAGGTCACAGTGATGTGTACGGGCGGTTGTGGTGCTGTTTATCAAACCACTACGAATCCTGTGATTGCTACAGGCGATGGCGAGGCAATGGTCTATCGTGCAAAGGGTACCGTACAGGATATGGAGTTCGTGCAGTTCCACCCCACAGCTCTCTATTCGCCAGGCGAGACCCATCCCGCCTTCCTTATTACGGAAGCTATGCGTGGCTATGGTGGTATCCTTCGTTTGCCCAATGGTGAATCGTTCATGGAGAAATATGATGAGCGACTCTCGCTTGCCCCGCGTGATATCGTGGCCCGTGCCATTGATAAGGAGATGAAGATTCACGGTCTCGACCATGTGTGTCTCGACGTTACCCATAAGGATCCTGCTGAGACCCGTAAGCACTTCCCCAATATCTATCAGAAGTGCCTGTCAATGGGCATCGATATCACCACCGATTATATCCCCGTACGTCCTGCAGCCCACTATATGTGTGGTGGAATCAAGGTCGATCTCAACGGCTGTTCAAGCATCGACCGCCTCTACGCCCTGGGCGAATGTTCCTGCACAGGATTGCATGGCGGCAACCGCTTGGCTTCTAACTCGCTCATTGAGGCTGTTGTTTATGCTGATGCTGCTGCTAAACATTCTTTGGAGCATATTGACCTCTATGACTTCAACGAGAAAGTGCCTGAATGGAATGATGAGGGTACGCTGACCAATGAGGAAAAGGTGCTTATCACCCAATCGGTCAAGGAGGTAGGCGAGATCATGTCCAACTATGTGGGCATCGTCCGTTCTGACCTGCGCCTGCATCGCGCTTGGGTGCGCCTCGATACGCTCTATGAGGAGACAGAGAATCTCTTCAAGCGCGTGAAGGCTACGAAGGATATCTGCGAGCTTCGTAACATGATCAACGTAGGCTATCTCATCACCCGTTTCGCCTTGGAGCGCAAGGAAAGCCGCGGCCTCCATTACACCATCGACTATCCTGCCCACGCATACGATAAGTAATCAGTGAATGACGCAAACGCTCGAAGCGTTTGCGTCATTCACTTGAAGAGAATCCTGGGAACGCTCCGAGCGTTCCCAGGGTTTACTCTTAGCAGACCATTGATTTACTCCTGGCAAACCGCTGATTAGCTCCTAGCAAACCGCCGCGTTGCTGTGAAGAAACCGCTGGTTTCTTGACAAGAACTCAGCGCTTTCTTAGCGACATTTTTTTCAACATAGGTGTAGGAAAATGTAGGATATGGTGCAGGAAATTTCAGCGTAACTCGCTGCTAATCAGTATCGGGTGTAGGAAATGCAAGGTTTTTGCGTTTGTTCATGCTGCATTGCCTAAATAAGTGCCATGTTTGCATGTGCTAACTATGGTACTTAGGCATCCCAATCATGGCATTTGTCATCGCAAGCATCCCGTCACTCATCAGCCCTACGAGGAAACAGCCGATTATGCCAGTGATAGAAGTCGTAGCAGCGATTATTCGCAAGGCTGCGATTGAGCAAGAGCAGAGTGATGCTCGCATCAACTCTGCCGAGCGTGAGCAGGCTCGACCTGAGGTCAAAGGAGATAAGATATTCGCCACCCAAAGAGGATATGGAGAGTGGAAGGATTGCTGGGAGTTCCCTGGCGGAAAGATGGAGGCAGGAGAAACACCAGAGAAAGCGCTGAGGCGAGAGATTCGCGAGGAACTTTCGACAGAAATCAGTGTGGACGAGTTTCTCTGTACGGTGGAGTATGATTATCCCCAGTTCCACTTAACCATGCATTGCTTTCTCTGCTCGCTACTAACAGAAGCGCTGCACCTGAATGAGCATGAGGCTGCAAAGTGGCTCACGGAGGACGAACTGGATAGTGTGAAGTGGCTGCCAGCGGACTTGGAAGTCATCAAAGCATTTAAGAAATAAACTCATAAACATTACAACCATAATCAGTATGAACAAACAAACGATTACAACCATCTGTTACTGCCCTGCGCCGTTATTGTGCTCAACGTGAGCAATACAAGACACTGAACGATTTCTACCTAGAGATTGCCCGTTGTCTGAATAAGTATGTTGATGACGAAACGGTAAGAATCGTCAATTCTTTGAAATATTGATGTCCCTTTTCTTGGAAGTATTAGAAAAAGATTGTATTTTTGCGGCAATTATTAATCAATAATTGAATACTATTATGAGAATACATCGACTTATTATTTCGTTGTTGACAATCGTACTGGGCACTCAAGTAGTGCTGGCTGGTGATGTTATCAAGGTGTGTGGACAGAATGTACAGAATTTCTTCTATTCGCTGGATAGAGGAAGGACAATGAGCAATTACGCTTCTACCAGTAACTACAACACGGAAGAAGGACGTACGAAAAAATTGAATGCTATTGTTATGGCCTTGTCAGTGTGTGAGGCGGATATCTATGCTTTCAATGAGGTGGAGTGTTGTGCAGAGTCGGTGGAACTGCTGGCACAGGCTATGAGTACTTCTACAGGTAAGACTTATCAAGCTGTAGCCGATGGACTGACCTACGACCTTTCAGTAGAACCTGATGGCGTTATCAAGTCGGCCTTTATTTATAATACGGCTACGATAGAACCTGTTGGCGAAAACGTGTCGACGGCATATGGCTATACTTGGATATATCCTAACCAGATGCGTATGCAGACCTTCAAGAGCAAAACTTCGGGTGAGAGCTTTACGTTGAGCATGAATCACTTCAAGGCCAGCACGAGCAGTGATGTTACGGAAGACATCAAGAAGCGTGAGGCAAATGCTGCTGCGCTGTTGAATGGACTGACCTCAGCACTGGATCCTGACATTCTAGTTATTGGTGACCTGAATGCTGAGATCGAAGAATCAAGTGTACAACAGTTGGTAGATGCTGGTTATGAGGAACAGTTGCTGAAGTATTACACAGGACCAATGTATACCCACTGCTATGGTGGTGGCTCACTGATTGACCATGTGCTGGCAAACGGAACGATGGCTCAACAGGTGACTAATGCTGAGATTTTGCACGTTGCCAACGAATGTTCTACAGGTAGTAAGTATACGAGCTATTCAGATCATGATCCCTATTTAGTGACTCTTGAGCTGAAACACATGGACACCCCTACTTATTCTTTTGTAAAGGCAACAGCTGTAAAGGCTGGTGGACAGTATTTGTTTGCTGCAAATCTCAACGGATCATTGGAGATTGGCAAGCCTGTGGCAACGAACAAGTCCTACGATTATCTGTACACGCAATCGGTGACAGAGAATAATGGCACGATAACAATGACGAATATGGATAATGCTTTTACCTTCGAGAATGCTAGCGAAGGACAGTTCTATATCAAGGACAGCAACGGCCGCTATGCCTATCAGACGTCGAAGAGTAATGGCTATTACACTACTATGGCCATGACGAACGATAAGTCTTTGGCACATAAGTACACCGCTACGAAACAGGACGACGGCACGTTTAAAGTGTTGAGCCAAACGGGTTACTATATCTACGGTACCGTTTACAACAATACGACCCCTGAGTTTGCATTTGCCAACTATGCCACGCTCTACAGCGGCAATGTGCTACCTTGGCTCTACGAATACACCACGACGCCATCGACTATCCAGGAGGTGAATTATACTGTTGCACCAACTGATGGCAGATACTATAATCTTGCAGGACAGCAAGTGGAGCATCCTACGAAGGGACTCTACATTGTCAATGGAAAGAAAATAATCGTGAGATAACGATTGAGAATATCCTATAAAGAAAAGAGGATGCTTCAGTATTGAGGCATCCTCCTTTTGTTATAGTAGTTACTGTGTGATTACAGGTTAGCCATCTCAATGACCTTGTCGACAGCGGCACTCAGCCCGTCGGCATTCTTACCGCCAGCCTGAGCGAAGTGAGGCTGACCGCCACCGCCGCCCTGAATGAACTTGGCAGCTTCGCGCACCATCTGACCTGCATTGAGCTTGTGGTCGCTGACCATATCGTCGCTCAGCATGATGGTGAGCTGGGGCTTCTGGTTGTCGTGAGAACCAATGACGCAGAGCAGCGAGCCCTCGACAGCTGTACGAATCTTGAAAGCAAGATCCTTGGCAGCAGCAGGAGTCATAGGCAGCACGGCAGTAACCACCTTCACACCGTTCACCTCACGAGCCTTCTCGGCCAACTGCTTTGCAGCACGCTCTACAGCCTGCGCCTGGAATCCTTCAATCTCCTTCTTCATGCTGTCGTGCTCCTCGATATACTTGCGGATAACGCCCTGCAGGTCCTTGGCATTGTTGAAGAATGACTTCACGGCCTTCAGCGTGTCTTCCAGCTGATAGAGCAGTTCTTCACATTCCTTGCCCGTCTTGGCCTCGATACGGCGGATACCGGCAGCTACAGAGCTCTCAGCGATAATCTTGAAGAATCCGATGCGACCGGTGCTCGTGGCATGGATACCACCGCAGAGCTCGCAGGAAGGACCGAAGCGCATGACGCGAACCTTGTCGCCGTACTTCTCGCCGAAGAGGGCGATAGCGCCCAGCTTCTTAGCCTCTTCCATAGGCATGTCGCGATGCTCGTCGCGTGGTAGGTCCTGACGAATCATATCGTTGACCATACGCTCTACCTCGCGCAGCTGCTCGTCGCTGACCTTCTCGAAGTGGGAGAAGTCGAAGCGCAGCGTGTCGGGCGATACGAATGAGCCCTTCTGTTCCACATGGTCGCCTAGCACCTGTTTCAAGGCATAGTCGAGCAGGTGGGTAGCGGTGTGGTTGGCAGCCGAAGCATCACGCTTGTCGGTATCAACACAAGCCATGAACTGTGCAGCAGGCTCCTTCGGCAACTGCTTCACGATATGAACAGTCTGTCCGTTCTCGCGCTTTGAGTCGATGACCTCGATGGTCTCGTTCTCAGAGACGAGCACACCCTGATCACCTACCTGACCACCCATCTCACCATAGAATGGGGTGGCAGAAAGTACTATCTCGTAGAACTCGTTTTTCTTCTGTGTCACTTTACGATAGCGCAGAATCTCGCACTCATATTCAGAATAGTCGTAGCCTACGAACTGTTGTTCGCCAGCCTTCAGCTCTACCCAGTCGCTGTTTTCAACGGCTGCGGCATTACGAGCACGCTCCTTCTGCTTCTGCATCTCAGCATTGAACTGCTCCTCGTTGACGGTGAAGCCGTTCTCGCGGCAAATAAGCTCTGTGAGGTCGAGGGGGAATCCATAAGTATCGAACATGCGGAAAGCCTGCTCTCCATCGAGTTCTTTCTTACCCTCTGCCTTCAATTGTTCCATCGCCTTGTCGAGCAATGAGATACCCTTGTCGAGGGTGCGCAGGAACGAGTCTTCCTCTTCCTTCATAACCTTGGCGATGAGTTGCTGCTGAGCCTTCAGCTCTGGGAATGCATCCCCCATCTCTTCAACGAGGGTAGGCAGGAGCTTGTAGAGGAATGCCTCTTTCTGTCCGAGGAACGTGTAAGCATAACGCACGGCACGGCGCAGGATACGGCGGATAACGTAGCCTGCCTTCGCATTTGAGGGCAGCTGACCATCGGCAATAGAGAAAGCTACTGCACGCAGGTGGTCGGCGCATACACGCATGGCCACGTTGATTTGCTCTTGACTAGACGAACTAGTTTCACTAGACATACTAGCCTCTTCTTCGAAGGTGGTATATTTAAGTCCTGTAATCTGCTGTTCAGCCTTGATGATGGGCTGGAACACGTCGGTGTCATAGTTAGAGTGCTTGCCCTGCATCATACGGACGAGGCGCTCGAAGCCCATACCCGTATCAATGACGTTCATGGACAACTTCTCCAGCGAACCATCGGCCTTACGGTTATACTGCATGAACACGAGGTTCCAGATTTCGATAACCTGAGGGTCGTCCTGATTGACCAGTTCACGACCGCTCTTGCCTGAGGCTGCTTTCTGCTCAGGAGTACGGCTGTCAACATGAATCTCAGAGCAGGGACCGCAAGGACCTGTGTCGCCCATTTCCCAGAAATTGTCGTGCTTGTTACCGTTGATGATATGATCGGCAGGCACATGCTTCAGCCAGTAGCCGGCAGCCTCGTCATCGCGCTCCAGGCCTTCTTTGGGGTCGCCTTCGAACACGGTAACGTAAAGATCTTCGGGGTTCAGCTTTAGCACATCAACGAGATATTCCCATGCCATATCGATGGCACCCTCCTTGAAGTAGTCGCCAAACGACCAGTTGCCCAACATCTCGAACATGGTGTGGTGGTAGGTGTCGTGGCCTACCTCCTCCAAGTCGTTGTGCTTGCCGCTGACGCGCAGACACTTTTGGGTGTCGGCTCGACGGCGTGGCTCTGGGTCGCGCGTACCTAAAATAATATCTTTCCACTGGTTCATGCCGGCGTTGGTGAACATCAGCGTCGGGTCGTCCTTAATCACCATTGGTGCAGAAGGCACAATGGCATGTCCTTTCGACTCGAAGAATTTCTTGTACGAGTCGCGGATTTCTTTTGCAGTCATCATTGCTATAAAAATTTAATCTTTTCGAAAAGTGGGTGCAAAGTTAGCTATATTTTTTCTAAATCGATATGGAATCACTAACTTTTTTAAGATGTCTGCCGATTCTTTGACAAAAAAAGGACGACAACAGCTGAAAGCCATTGCCATCCTTATCAAATAATGGAATATGTGGTTTATAGTGGATAATCTTCGAAAGCGTAGAGCACAGTAGAGAGGTAGCGCTCACCTGTATCGGGCAATAGTACCACGATTTTCTTGCCTTTGTTCTCTGGACGCTTAGCCACCTCGATAGCTGCGTAGAGGGCAGCACCGGCGCTGATGCCTACCAGCAAGCCTTCTGACTGGGCGATCTCGCGACCTGTGCGGATGGCGGCATCGTTCTCTACGTCGAACACCTCATCGATGACATCTGCATCGTAGGTCTTTGGGATGAATCCAGCACCAATGCCCTGAATTTTGTGAGGACCGCTCTGACCACCGTTCAGCACGGGGCTTGACTTAGGTTCAACGGCGATTATCTTTACGTTGGGGTTCTGCTCTTTTAGATACTTACCCGTTCCGCTGATGGTACCGCCAGTACCTACACCACCGATGAAGATGTCAACTTGCCCATCTGTGTCGCGCCAAATCTCAGGACCTGTGGTTGCATAATGCTTGGCGGGGTTGGCACTGTTCTCGAATTGCTGCAGGATAACGCTGCCGGGAATCTCGTCGCGCAGAGCCTCAGCAGCGCGGATGGCACCTGGCATACCGTCTTTACCTGAGGTGAGACGTACCTCAGCACCATAGGCTTTCACGAGGTTGCGTCGCTCAATGCTCATGGTCTCGGGCATTGTAAGGATAAGATGATAGCCCTTGACAGCCGATACCAATGCCAGTCCTACGCCCGTATTTCCACTAGTGGGTTCTATGATGGTTGCACCAGGCTTCAGGATGCCCTTTTCCTCGGCATCCTCAATCATCGCGAGTGCTATACGGTCCTTCACGCTTCCGCCTGGGTTGAAGAATTCTACCTTAGCAATCACTGGGGTCTCAAGACCCTTAGCCTTTGAATACTTGTTGAGCTCCAGAAGTGGAGTGTTGCCGACGAGTTCAGTCAGCTGTTTTGCAATTTTTGTCATAATCTTATCCTTTAAATAATTAATAACTGAATTACGAGTGCAAAGTTACAGCGATTCTTGCACTCCGACAATCCCCTTTATGCGTCATTTTGCATACCATGTTTATGGTATGTACTCGAAAATGTCATCCTTGGAGTAGTTCCCAAGCTTCTTTTTCGATATTCCTGAGGGGTAATCTCTGTGAGTTGACGAAAAAGACGGATGAAATAGTTCTGATCGCTGAATCCCATAATATAGGCAATTTCCTTCACTGTCTTATCAGTGGTGAAGAGCAGTAGTTGTGCTCTTTCTATTTTCTTTTTATTAATATATTGTACGGGCGAGAAACCGAACTCCCGTTTGAAGAGCTTGATGAAGTAGGACTTGGTGACGCATCCAACACTCGCCAGTTGTTCCACGTTGATTGCTTCGCCAATATGAGTGTGGATATATTCGAGTACGCGCTTCATTCGCTCGTCCTTTGTCCAAACACGTGCATGAGCTTGTCGGATGAAGTGTGACATAATCATCAACATAGCACCACGGAGTTCCATTTTCTCCCATAGATCCATGTCGAGATAGCGCTGCACATAACTTGAGGTTTGCGCTGATGTGTCATAGCTGTTCGGGTTGCTATGAGGAAGCCGCGCATCGGGTAGTCGTGTGCACAAGTGTTCGAATAGGTTTGCTGCCGTTTCGCTCCCTTCGACCTCAGTGGGTAGTTCGTAGATTTCCTGAATGTTCATCTCGTTTTTGAATCCCTCGTAGATGTGCAGGTAATAGTGTTCGAACAGTCCGTGACATTCATATGAATGAGAGGTGTATGCGGGAATAATATACATGTGATGAGGCCGTAGGATGACATCATGTTTGGGAAGATGTAATGTCGCTTCTCCTTCCGTTACATAGAAGATGCGGGTGAATGGTGAACTGACATCTTGCCAGTTCCAGTCGGCATTGTGCTGTGCTCGTCCCACGTTCAGCAGCATCAGATTCATGGATTCTATGGGTATCTGAATCATATCACAAATAATTTTGCATGCAAAGGTAAAAATAAAAATAGCAATTTTGTGCTACTCTTGAACTTTTTTTTAATTTGCAGTAAAAAATATATTTCATACCTTTGCAGCGTAAATTGGAATGAATCACTTTCTATAGATGATACATACTAACATAACTAAATAATGATGAAGAAAAAATCAATTACAATTCTGCTGGCGGCATTTGCGATGACAGCCAGTGCGCAGAAAGCCGACGTGGCGGTGGAGACTGGTACGTTTGGTAATGATTGGGAATCACTCAGTGCATGGGAGTGCCCGAAGTGGTTCAAAGATGCAAAGTTTGGCATCTGGGCCCACTGGGGGCCGCAGTGTCAGGCTGAGGATGGTGACTGGTATGCGCGCTTTATGTATTATGAAGGCAGTGGACAGTACAACTTTCATGTAAGCCATTTTGGTAACCCTTCTACTTTCGGACTGAAGGATCTCTGCAATGCGTGGAAGGCAGACCAGTGGAATCCTCAGGAACTCGTAAGCCTCTACAAGAGCGTGGGTGCTCGTTACTTTATGGCTCTTGGTAATCACCACGACAACTTCGACTTGTGGAATTCGCCTTATCAGGAATGGAACTCCGTAAACGTTGGCCCGAAGAAGGATTTGGTAAAGGGATGGAGCGAAGCCTGTAAGGCTGAAGGACTGCCCTTGGGCGTAAGTATTCATGCTTCCCACGCATGGACATGGTTGGAGCCTTCGCAGAAGTATGATGGCAATCTGACCAAGGCCGATGGTGCCGGCAAGTGGTGGGAAGGTCTCGACCCGCAGGAACTCTATGCTCAGAACCATACTCATTCAACGGGGTGGGAGAGCAGTGGTACCATTCATAGTCAGTGGGACTGGGGCAACGGTGCCAGTCAGCCTTCTGCAGCCTACAAGCAGAAGTTCCAGAACCGTGTATTGGAACTCATTAACGACTACGACCCGGATATGATATATTTTGATGATACAGCTATGCCATTCTATGGTTGTGACGATCAGATTGGCAAGAACATCCTGCAGCACTACTACAACCATAGTGCAGCCAAGCACGATGGTAAGCAGCAGGTGGTCGTAACCGGTAAGCAGCTCACCGCGCAGCAGAAGGGCTACATGATGTGGGACGTGGAGCGTGGTATTCCCGATCGTCCACAGGAAAATTACTGGCAGACCTGTACGTGTATTGGTGACTGGCACTACAATCAGGGAGTATATGACGGCAACCGTTATAAGAGTGGTGCCACCGTTATCCGTATGCTGATTGATGTGGTGTCGAAGAACGGCAATCTGTTGCTCAGCATTCCTGTGAAAGGCAATGGCTCTATCGATGATAAAGAGCGCAAGGTGCTGGCCGATATCAAGGCTTGGATGGATATAAATGGCGAGAGTATCTATGGTTCACGCATGTGGAAAACCTTCGGCGAGGGCCCTCTTGCTGAGGCTGCCAATCCTATGAATGCGCAGGGCTTCAACGAGGGACAGGCCTATTCTGCACAGGATGTACGCTATGTTGAGAAAAAAGGTACTGTTTATGCTACCATCATGGCTTGGCCCGCAGCTGGTGAGTTCACGTTCAAGGCCTTCTCTATCGCTGAATCATCGTATAGCGGTGAAGTTGAAAAGGTGACGCTCCTTGGTGGCGGCAATGTGGAGTTTACTCATGGTATCAATGGCCTGACGATAAAAGTTCCCAACACAAAACCCAACGATATTGCTCCTGTGTTCCGTATCACCTTTAAGGCGGATAACCGTAGCGCCTACGAATTGCTGCAGGACCTCATTCATGCGGTAGAGTCTGCTGCCAGTGAGGCTGCAACAAAGGCGATGCCTTACAACACGGGTAAGCTCAATCCTGCTAAGCTGCAGCAGCTAAAGGATGCTGCAGCTAAGGCCAAGACGGTGACTTCTGCTTCGTCTGAGAATGACGTGGTTGCTGCCCGTGAAGCACTGATGTCTGCCTATCGTTCCTTTCTGAACGATGGCATGAACAAGGGTGGCGCTTTCAGTGGCGTTGTCGAGACGAACCTTACTACGAAGTATCTCATCGAGGCCAGCGACTTCACTCGTTCTGCAGGTGGTAACAGCCGTTTCGGTGCTCCGAAAAACTGGACTGTCGAGAACTTTGATATCCCTAATGGTAATGATGGCACGAAGCATGGACTCGACAAGTACTCGGGTCGCGAGGCACTAATGCTGGGCGTGTGGAATGATGCCGGAAACAATACCACTGGCGACTTGAAGAATGCCCGCATCTATCGCAAGATTAAGTTGCCTGCAGGAAAGTACTATTTTGGTGCGGCATACAATACAACTTACAGCATCAGCAACGAGGCTTACATGTTCGTGAGCAAGACGCTCTGCAATACTGCCGATATTCCTTCGCAGAGCTTGGCATACTACGGTATCAATAACTGCACGGGCGACCTGAAAATGCAGGGCCTTTATTTCCAGCTGGAGGCAGAGACAGAGGTGTATCTTGGCTTCCAGGCTAATCTGCTCAACGGTTCTTCAACCCAGGAGTTCCGTGCCGAACAGGTCGCTCTGTACGCACCCAAAGAGGCTCAGGAGATGCATGCCGCCGAACATGGATGGCAGAAGATTGAAGCGCTGCCAGAGGATGTAAACAAGTATTTCTTTGCTATCTACGAGCACAACACAGACAATGGTCTGGTGCTCGCAGCTGGCAATCAGCAGGAGAAGAACTACCAGACCATGTGGTACGAGGCTGATGTCTATCCCGAGGTAAACAAGAATGCTCTATGGATGTTTGATGCTTTCGATGCCAATAACTATTCCGGTGCAAAGGCTGATGCGGCCAAGTGGCTCGTGGTCACATGTGCTGGCAATCCTGATGTGTGCATGCAGTCGAATGATGCCCCCAACAACTGGAACTACCGCACTGAGAATAATGGCGAGGGATGGACGGATCGCGCCTACGTGAAGCCAACCTACATGCCTGATGGCTATTGGACTATTGCCAATAACAAAGGTGGCACACTTGGTCGTTTCGATGGTACCAACGAGATTACCGGCGACGCTTCCGCCGAGAATGTCGGCAAGTACGATTTATATGCCATCGAGCGCGGAAAGTATGCGGCTGTTGCCGAGAATGTCGACAAGGCTTCCGAGCAGAATCCGATTGATGTTTCCTATGTTATCACCAATGCCGATGCCACTCGCTACAATAATTTCCATGCCAAGCAACCCGTAGGCTGGACACTCTCACAGGATGATGCCTTCGAATGCGAGTATTCCAACTATCTGCCTTCCAAGGTCGGAAGCAGTTATTTCAATAAGTGGCAGGGGAGTGGCTATCTTACCGACCGCACCATGATGCAGCAGCTTTCAGGTATGCCCAATGGTAAGTATCGTATCGCTGTCCGTACCAGCAGTAGCACTATCCATGCAGGAGCATTGCTCTTTGCTAATAGTGAAAAGACGGATATGACTACGGTTAAGGGTGATGGTGCTGTAAGCGTAACCACTGATATCACCGATGGTCAGCTTTCCTTTGGTGTTGAACTGAAAAACTATCAGAGCAACGATTGTAAGTTTGATTACTTCACGCTCGAATATCTTGGAAATGCCCAAGTTGATGGCATCCGCGATATTCATCAGACAGAGTTGAAAACTTCCAATGCAATCTACGACCTTGCCGGTCGTCGCTTGAACCGCCCGATGAAAGGATTGAATATTATTGGAACTCAGAAAGTGTTAGTCAGATAATATTCATCTTTCATAAGAATACATTTTTTCTTGGTAAACAAAAAATGCACGGAGCGCGTTTCATGGCGCTTCGTGCATGATGCTGTGTTGTAGTCAGTGTGGATTCGTTCAGAATACTTCCTTGACAATCTGACACACATTATCTGTTTTGGCCATCGTGTAGTAATGGATGGCAGGTGTTCCGTGTGCAAGCAGATCACGACTCTGACGGATTGCCCAGTCGATTCCTATCTGATAGGCCTCTTCGTTGTTCTTTGCCTGTTGTATCTTCTCGAACAGCTCCTGTGGGATATCGATATGGAACGAACGAGGGAGCAGGTCGATCTGTCGTTTCGTGGAGATGGGTTTTAGACCTGGAATGATAGGAACGGTGATTCCTTGCTGGCGACATTGATCGACGAATCGGAAGTACTGCTCGTTGTCGAAGAACATCTGAGTAACGATATAGTCGGCTCCCGCATCTACCTTCTGCTTCAGATGAGCGATGTCCGTCTGTAGGTTGGCTGCCTCGTAATGCTTTTCCGGATAGGCCGCTACACCTACGCAGAAATCAGTAGCAATGCCGTTCTTTACCGTTGGGTCGAGGTATTGTCCTTTGTTCAGATTGTTGATCATTCCCACCAGTTCTGAACTATGACTGAACCCATCCTTCTCAGCAATGAAGAATCGCTGTCCGGGCAGTGCGTCGCCACGTAGTGCTACGATGTTGCGGATGCCCAGGAAGTGGAGGTCGAGCAGCTCGCTTTCAACCTTTGCGCAGGAGGCACCACCACAGATGACGTGTGGCACAATCTCCAAGTCGGGATAGCGGCGCATGATAGCGGCCACGATGGCTACCGTACTGGGGCGCTTGGCTACGGTCATCTTCGAGAATGTACCGTCTGCATTGGGTACGAATTCTACCTCGTCACGATGACAGGTCACATTGATGAACGGCGGACGGAACTGCATCAGCGGGTCGATGCTTTTGTAGAGTTGACTAACGTCGCTACCTTTGAGTGGCGGCACCATCTCGAAACTCGCGAATGGCTTCGCGGACGACTGGAGGATATCTATTACTTTGCTCATAATCTTTTTGCTTTTTGTGTTTGAGTGGGGGATACTATGAAGCAGATTGAATATATTTCGACAAGAGTTTCTCGCCTTCCTCTTCCTGTATGCCTCTTCGCTGGCAGTAGTCAGCAAACTGCTTGCGGTCGATACGTCCTACAGGGAAGTAACGGGCTTCAGGATGACTGATGAACACACCGCAGACGGAGGTCGAGGGTAGGATAGAGTAGTGGTCGTTGAGGGTGATGCCTAACTGCTGTTCAGCTTTCAAGTGATCGAAGACGATGCGCTTGAGCGAATGGTCGGGACAGGTGGCATAGCCAAAAGCTGCACGGAGAGCATGCTTTGTTCCGTAGCAGTGTTGTTGCAGCCATTCGGCACCAGCTTCGGCAAGACGTGCACAGATAGCGTGACGCATCAGTTGTTCGGCATCGTTCTTTGATGTCGTCTCGGCAGTTTCTGCAGGATTGAAATCCTGATGATGTGCTGTAATCACGAACAGTCCTATCTTACTGCTCTTCTCTGTATCGAAGAAATCTGCAAGACTGCGGAAATCGCCTGTCCTGCTCTGACTACGCAGCATCGGAAGCGCCTGTCCATTTGTCTGCAATACGATATCGTTGCCTTTGCGTACTGCGGGCTCGAATGCCGAGAGTGCTTGCAAGGTCAGCTTTCCTTCTTCGATGGCCTGCTGCAGATACTGTTGTCCTTCGTGAAGAGTCTTTTCTGCCTCAGGGTTCACCAGCAGCTGTTGCAGCGTCTCGCCCTTGAAGCCCCAGAACAGGAGGAACATACGCCAGTCGATAAGCGCTTCTACCTCCTTGATGGGAATGTCTATGGGCTGACAGCCTGTATCTTTGAGCGGTTCACCGCTGTCCCATGTATATTTGGGAGCACGATGGTTTGCCTCTTCGTAATCGGTCAGTTCAGTATGATGTTCTTCGTAGGTAGAGCGCATGAGTTGTTGCTCTTTCTGCACCTCGTCGGTCACCTCTTGCTTATCAATCTCGATGCGCTTGGCCAGAATAGAGGTCTGTGAAGCATCACCGCCATAGACCACCAGTCCGTTGTAGAGTGGTGCCAGTTTTACGGCTGTGTGAATGATGGAGGTGGTAGCTCCTCCCACGAGGATGGGAATGTCCATTCCTTCGCGTTGGAAAAGCTGACACAACTGTTCCATCTCTTTCAGCGATGGGGTGATGAGACCGCTGATACCCACTAAGATCGGGCGGTGTTCTCGTGCTGCCTGCAAGATGGTCTCGTTAGAAACCATCACACCCAGATCGACCACCTCGAATCCGTTGCAGGCCAATACGATGCCTACGATATTCTTTCCGATGTCGTGCACATCACCGTTGGCCGTAGCCAGTACTACGCAGGGCTTTTTGCTCTGCGAGTCATTTATCTCATTTTCGTCGATATAGGGCTGAAGTAGAGCGACGGCATCTTTCATCACCTGTGCCGATTTCACTACCTGTGGCAGAAACATCTTTCCTTCGCCGAAGAGCTTTCCGATATGTTTCATTGCCTCCATCAGGGGCTTCTCTATGACATCGATAGGACGGCCGTATTTCTGTAATGCTTCCGTCATATCCTCCGACAGATACTCGCTCGTTCCTCTGCTGAGTGCGTACAGCAGGCGTTCTTCGATGTTCTTGCTGCGCCACGAGTCCTGTTCGGTCGTTGTCACTTTCTCTCCAGTCGAATTGGCGAGCACGTCGGCCGCTTTGGCGATGAGTCGTTCGGTGGCCTCGTCGTCCGTGTTGAGGATAACATCCTCGACGGCCTTCAGAAGCGTAGGCTCTATATCGTCGTAGGTCTGCAGCATAGCTGGGTTGACGATAGCCATATCGAGACCTTTTCCGATAGCGTGATAGAGGAACGCGCTATGCATAGCCTCGCGCACCTTGTTGTTACCGCGGAAACTGAACGACAGGTTACTCACACCGCCGCTCGTTTTCGCAAAAGGGAGGTTCTGCTTGATCCATTCTACAGCACGGATGAAATCTACTGCGTAGGTCTGATGCTCTTTGATACCAGTTGCCACAGAGAGGATGTTCACATCGAAGATAATATCCTGTGGGGGGAAGCCGATAGCCGTCAGCAGTCGATAGGCTCGCTGTGCGATAGCCGTCTTGCGTTCAAATGTCGTAGCCTGTCCCTCTTCGTCGAAAGCCATCACCACTACGGCTGCGCCCAGACGGAGCAGCTCGTGGGCTTTGTGCAGGAACTCTTCTTCGCCAGCCTTCAGGCTGATGGAGTTGACGATACATTTTCCCTGTGCGTTCTTCAGTCCTGCGACCACCGTGTCCCAGTCGCTCGAGTCAATCATCAGTACGGAGCGGCCAACGGCGGGATCGCTACTGATATAGCGGCAGAAAGCCTGCATCTCCTCACGACTGTTCAGCATCGCATCATCCATATTGATATCGATGACGCTAGCTCCTCCTTCTATCTGATGACGGGCTACGGTGAGTGCCTCGTCGTATTTCTTTTCGGCTATCAGTCGGGCAAACTTTCGTGAGCCGGCTACGTTGGTGCGCTCGCCGATATTGGTGAAGTTACGGGCTTCACGGTCGATGAGTAGAGCGTCGAGACCCGACACCCACAGTCGTTCGTCCGCTTGGGGAAGCTGACGCGGAGCTACTCCGCGAAGGGCATCACTGATGGCCTTGATATGTTGTTCGTTAGTACCGCAGCAACCGCCAGCTATGTTGATGAGGCCTGCTTCGGCCATCGCGCGCAGATGACGGGCAGTGAACTCAGGCATCTCGTCGTACTCGCCCATCTCGTTGGGCAGTCCTGCATTAGGATGCAATGAAACGAACACAGGGACGCGGGCAGATACCTGTTCCACGAAAGGACGCAGGTCGCTGACACCAAACGAGCAGTTCAGTCCGAAACTCAGCAGGTGAGGGTAGTGCTGAATGCTGATAAAGAAAGCATCCAGCGTTTGCCCTGTAAGGGTGCGCCCGCTACGGTCGTTGATAGTGGCCGACACCATCACGGGTATCTCCAGTTGGCGACGCTCGTTCAACTGCTGGATAGCATAGAGCGCAGCTTTCGTGTTCAGTGCGTCGAAGCAAGTCTCCAGCAGCAGCATGTCGGCACCGCCATCGATGAGCGCCTCAGCCTGTTCGCCGTATGCCGCAGCCATATCGTCGAAGCTGACGGAACGGCTTGCGGGTGCACTCATGTCGGAGGCCAGCGTGAGCGATTTGGCGGTAGGCCCCATCGAGCCTGCCACCCATACCTTCCGCTCTGGGAGATACGAGTCGGCTACGTTTCGTGCCAGTCGGGCACCTTCGCGGGCCATCGTGGCGGCCTCTTCCTCGCAGGCATAGTCGTGCTGACTGATGCGGTTCGAGGAGAACGTGTTCGTACTGATGATATCGGCTCCAGCATCGATATAGCAGCGGTGTATGCTTGCAATCACTTCTGGTGCCGTGATACTCAGGATATCATTGTTGCCTACCAATGACACGGACCATCCGGCATACCGCCCTTGATGGTAGTCATTGGCGGTAAGTCCGGAGGCCTGAATCTTTGTACCCATTGCACCGTCAAGGATGAGGATGCGCTGGTGTAGACTTTCTTTGATGTCTCTTAGAGTACTTTTTTCTTTTTCGCTTTCTTTTATCATTTATATGTCGGTTAATCTGCGAATCGCAGTTTAGATCTTGTCGAGTGCCTGAGCGAGGTCGTCGATGATATCGTCGATATGCTCAGTACCGATGCTCAGACGGACGGTAGCAGGTGTGATGTGCTGCTCGGCCAGCTCCTGTTCTGAGAGTTGTGAGTGAGTGGTGGTATAGGGGTGAATCACCAGACTCTTCACGTCGGCTACGTTGGCCAGCAGAGAGAATATCTGCAGTGCGTCGATAAACTTCCACGCCTCTTCCTGTCCGCCTTTCACTTCGAAGGTGAAGATAGAACCGCCACCGTTGGGGAAATACTTCTTGTAGAGCTTGTGGTCGTGGTGGTTCTCCAGAGCGGGATGATGAACGGCAGCCACCTTCGGATGCTTAGCGAGGAAATCGACTACCTTCAGGGCGTTCTCTACATGACGCTCTACGCGCAGACTCAGCGTCTCGACACCCTGCAGGAGGATGAACGCGTTGAAGGGAGAGATAGCAGCACCTGTGTCACGCAGGATGACGGCACGGATGCGGGTTACGTAAGCCGCTGCACCTACAGCATCAGCAAATACTATGCCATGATATGAGGGATCGGGCTTTGACAGTGTGGGGAACTTATCGTTCTGTTTCCAGTCGAACTTTCCGCCATCTACGATGACACCACCGAGCGAGGTTCCGTGGCCACCGAGGAACTTTGTTGCCGAGTGGACCACGATGTCGGCTCCGTGTTCCAGCGGACGAATCAGGTAAGGCGTGCCGAAGGTGTTGTCCACGATGAAGGGAATACCGTGCTTATGTGCTACTGCGGCTACACCTTCGAGGTCGAGCACGTCGCTGTTGGGGTTGCCGAAGGTCTCGGCATATACTACTTTTGTGTTGGGCTTGATAGCTGCCTCCAGCGCGTCGAGGTCGTTCACGTTGATGATTGTGTTCGTGATGCCCTGAGTGGCCAGCGTGTGAGTGATCAGGTTGTACGAACCGCCGTAGAGGTTGTCGGCAGCTACGATATGGTCGCCAGCCTGTACGATATTCTGAAGGGCGTAGGTGATAGCAGCTGCACCAGAGGCCACAGCCAAGCCTGCCACACCGCCCTCAAGGGCTGCCACGCGGTCCTCAAACACACCCTGAGTAGAGTTGGTCAGACGGCCGTAGATATTACCTGCATCGCGGAGACCGAAACGGTCGGCAGCGTGCTGTGAGTTACGGAATACGTATGAGGTGGTCTGATAGATGGGCACCGCACGAGCGTCGGTAGCGGGATCAGCCTGTTCTTGTCCTACGTGAAGTTGCAGCGTCTCAAAACGATAATTCTTCTGTGCCATAATCTTTGTCCTTTCTTTTATTTTAATGAGTTAATTGTTTCATTGTTTTTGACGATGCAAAGTTACGAACTTTAGAATTATCCACCAAATTTTGATTTAAATACAGAAGATATAACTATGATTTGAAATTGTGAAGAAAATCATTCCAAGAACGATATTTTTGTATTCTCCCTACAGAATATTATTCTTTTTGAACACGCGAAAGCCCACGTCCAGCCCTGTTTTTTCGCTGTCTGGAGGCCTGTTTGCCTCGTTTTTCCGTTCTTTTTCCTCTTCCAGCAGTCTTTTTCCTGCGCGTCGGATGCGTTCTTTGCCGATTTCGCAGATGTTTGCGTAGCCCGCCTTGTGGGCTTCACTGTTGGGATGGGTCGTGTCGGGCCGTTGTATCATGATGAAGCGGCGCGTTCCGCCGTCTTCCGCGTTCAGTTGCATCACGGCGTGAGCCGTTGTGGCCGATCCTGAGAAGAAGTCGAGCACCGTAGAGTCCTTCTCCGAGCCGATAGCAAGGATATCCTTGATGAACACGAGCGACTTCGGGTTGTCGAACAGCGCCTTGCCGCCCATCAGCTGTGCGAGTCGTTTGGCCGCGCTCCCTGTGTCGTATTCCGACTTGTACCACAAGGTCTTGGCGATCTTCGCCCTGATGGAACCATCTTCGAGCGTTGCCCGCATCTTCGTGCAGAGCGTGCCCGCCGTGTTGAAGTCCAAGTCGCTGTCCTTACGCTGACGGAACGTGTCGATGCCCCACCGCCATCGCCCTCGCTCACCGCTCTCTGTGGTGGGCCACACTACCTTATATCCTTTCTCCGTGTATGCGCGCGTGAGCTGTTCGGCATACGCATCGTCGAAGCGGTTGCTCTTGGCATCGTAGAGCCTTGCGAGTTCGCGTGGCGCAATCGTAGCAAACGTGCCGTTCTTGTGGATCACGGGATAGTACATGTACGGGCGCTCCTCACGCCTCCATGCTGTGCCCGTCTTGCGGAAGCCTATCAGCTTGTAGTAGCCCCTCTCGTCCTCTTTCTCGTAGTCGTTGTCCAGCTCCTCCTCATCCATCTGAAAGCCGTTGAGCGACAGCTTTGCCTTGTTCTTGGCATACACCAGCAGATACTCGTTGCAGGTAGCGAAGAACGTCTCGTCGGAACGCCCCTTCAGATTGTTCACCACAGTGATGATGCCCACTCTGTTGGATGCTCCGAACACCTCGTCGCAGAGCGATGCGAGGTGGATGAGCTCATGATGGTCGATAGACAGGAAAATGGCACCGTCGTCCTGAAGCAGCGGTCGGGCGGCCTCCAGTCGTGGGCGCATCATTGCGCACCAGTCGGAATGGTAGTTGTCGCAATACACATAGTCGTTGCCCGTGTTGTAGGGTGGGTCGATGTATATTGTTTTCACCTTCTCCCGATAAGTGTCCTGCAGAAGTTGGAGCATTTCCAGGTTGTCGCCCTCCAGATAGAGATTGTCCGTATGGTCCCAGTCCACGCTTTCCTCCTTGCACGGTTGCAAGTATCCATACTTTTCGGTATGCTGTTTCAGGTTTGCCATTTTCTTTTTGTGTTGTTAGTGGCTGCAAAAATACGAAAAAAACTCCAAAATTCTTGCACGATTCAGAAAAAACGCCTATTTTTGTGCCACTTTTTTTATGATTTCTTATGGCAGATACACTCGATGAAATTGATTTGCAGATTCTGAAGACGCTTCAGAAAAACGCGAAGTTGACCACCAAGGAGCTGGCCGACGCCGTTCATCTCACCCCCACACCCGTGTTCGAGCGACAGAAGCGCCTCGAGAAGCGCGGCTATATCAAGCGCTATGTGGCCATTCTCGATGCCGAGAAGCTGGGTCAGGGGCTGCAAGTGTTCTGCAAGGTGAAGCTGAAGCAGATCAATCACGAGATTGCCGATGCCTTCACGCGTCGCATACAGCGCATCCCCGAGGTCACCGAGTGCTACAACACCTCCGGCTCCTATGATTATTTATTGAAAGTACGCGCGCGCGATATGAAACAGTATCAGGAGTTCGTGCTCAACAAATTGGGTGAGATTGAATCCCTCAGCTCCATTGAGAGCACCTTCGTGATGAGTGAACTGAAACAGAACTACGGCGTCAATCTCTGACGCCTTTTCTTTTTCCCTGAAGACAGTCATGAAAAGCAAAAATCCCGTTTCAGTTTCTCAACCTACACGGGATTCATAATGAAAGGAGGAGTGGTACCTCCAGGAATCGAACCGGGGACACACGGATTTTCAGTCCGATGCTCTACCAACTGAGCTAAGGCACCATTGTGTCACTGCATTCCTTTCGTTTGCGGGTGCAAAGGTACTACTTTTTTTTGAATCGCCAAAACTTTTTCCTACTTTTTTTCAAAAAAACACGATTTGTAGCGCTTAAATCTCAGATTTCGGGCGGAATATTATTTTTTCTTTGTATCTTTGCACCACCAATCATGCGAAAATATAACTAGAAAATATATCAGATATGAGATACGGAATCATCGGCACAGGTGCCATTGGCGGATATTACGGAGCAAAACTGGCTCGCGCAGGACAGGAAGTGCATTTCCTGCTGCGCAGCGACTATGAGTATGTGAAACAGCACGGATTGCAGGTTGACTCCTGCGACGGCTCGTTCCATCTGACTGACGTCAACGCCTATCTGCATACGGAGGACATGCCGGCATGCGACGTGGTGCTGGTCTGCCTGAAATCGGTCAACAACGGCAAACTGCAGTCGTTGCTGCCACCGTTGCTCCACGACCATACGCTGGTGGTACTGATTCAGAACGGCATCGGCGTGGAGGAGGATGTGCAGAAGATGTTCCCCGGCGTGCAACTGGCTGCCGGACTGGCATTCATCTGTTCGGCAAAGACAAAGCCCGGCACCGTCAGCCATCAATGTTACGGCAGCATCAACCTCGCCAACTACTCCTGCAAGGACGAGACACTCATGCAGGCCGTCGTCGATGAGTTCCGCCAGGCGGACATCAGGACAGGGGTTGTGGAATACCACGAGGCACGATGGAAGAAAGCCGTATGGAACATGCCGTTCAACGGTATGACCGTAGCGCTCCACACGCAGACCGACCTGCTGCTGAAGAACCCCTCGACCCGACAACTGATCCGTGAGCAGATGATGGAGGTTGTCGGTGCTGCCCAGCACTTGGGCGTGAAGAACCTTGACGCCTCGTTTGTCGATAAGATGATAGAGACCACGGATGCTATGACGCCCTATTCGCCGTCCATGCGACTCGACTATGATTTCCACCGCCATATGGAGATCTACTATCTCTACACCCGTCCTTTGGAGATTGCGCGCGAAGCTGGCTTCCGCATGCCCAAGCTGGAGATGTTGGAAGCCGAACTGCGGTTCTTGGAGGCTATGGAGTAGTGCTCTCTCTTTGTGAAGCTTTTCCTGATTACCTTTTTCGCTTATATTTTTTCTTACTTTCTTACTTTTTGCCAAATTTTATTATCCATTGGCGGAGGGAGAGCAATATAGAAGAATTAACTGTTGATTTATTTTAGCAATATAATATTGTTATTCTTCTTCTGTGATTTTTGAAAACAACAAAAAATAAGAAAATAAGAATCCAGTTGTATATTGTCTGCATTTGTCGTATTTACTCCCTGCATTTCAGTGAAATGCAGGGAGTAAATGACACATTCGACACTCCTGAGATGCTGTTCGCCCAGCTATTCCTTGTTAGTTTGCCCTCCCGTTCAGCGGGTCCCATCCTTGTGCCTTGAGCTCGAACTCTTGGTTGTCGCGTGACACGAGGATCTGACCGAAGCGTTGGTCGGTGACGTGTCCGATGAGGTGGACGTCCTGTAGCTGCTCAATCTTCTCGTGGTCGCCGATGGGTATGGTGAAGAGCAGTTCGTAGTCCTCGCCGCCGTTGAGGGCGCAGGTGGTGACGTTCATGTTCATCTCCTCGGCCATCACTGCCGTCTGGTAGTCGATGGGGATGTTCTTCTCGAAGATACGACAGCCTACGCCTGACTGCTTGCAGATGTGCATGAGCTCGCTGCTGAGTCCGTCGCTGATGTCCATCATCGAGGTGGGGCGGATGCCTGCCTCGCGCAGCTTCTGGATGATGTCGCCGCGTGCTTCGGTCTGCAGCTGTCGCTGAAGGAGGTATTCCTTGCCTGAGAAGTCGGGCTGGAAGTGACTGAGCTCTTCGAGGGCTTTCTTGTCGCCCTTGCGCTTGGCTTCCTCCACCTGGCTGTAATAGACGCTCTTCTCGCGCTCCAGCAGTTGCAGTCCCATATAGGCTGCGCCGAGGTCGCCTGAGACGCAGATGAGGTCGGTGTCGTGGGCTCCGTTGCGATAGACGATATCCTCCTTGCGGGCTTCGCCGATGCAGGTGATGCTGATGGCGAGGCCGGTGAAGCTACTGGTGGTGTCGCCGCCTACGATATCGACGTTCCATTTCTCGCAGGCCAGTCGCAGTCCTTCGTAGAAGGTCTCAATATCTTCTACGCTGAAGCGCTTGCTGATGGCGAGCGATACGATGAGCTGTCGGGGCGTGCCGTTCATGGCGAAGATGTCACTGATATTGACCATCGCTGACTTGTAGCCGAGGTGCTTCAGGTCGATATAGGTGAGGTCGAAATGGACACCCTCCATGAGCATGTCGGTGGTGACGAGCACTTCACGGTCGGGGTAGTTGAGTACGGCGCAGTCGTCGCCCACGCCGTACTTCGTTGATTCGTTCTTTATCTGGATGTCTTTGGTCAGACGGTCTATCAGACCAAATTCTCCTAACTGTGCTATTTCCATAAAAGGGATTTAGAAAATTACTTCTTCCAAGTCTCTGTCGGGTGATTGGTGTTGTACTTCTCCGTCTTGTTGTGCTCGATGGCCTCTGAGCGTACAATCATCTCACGCATGATCTCGGTCATGATGGGCTGTGCCTTGTCGGCTGCTTCTTGCACTTCCTCGTGGCTCACCTCGACGGGGATGTCGAAGCCTCCGAGGTCGGTAACGACGGAGATGCCGAAGGTGCGGATGCCGCAGTGATGGGCAACGATGACCTCAGGAACGGTTGACATGCCGACGGTGTCGCCACCGAGCGTGCGATACATGCGGTACTCGGCTGGGGTCTCGAAGGTAGGTCCTTGTACGCCCATGTAAACGCCGTACTGCAGGCGTATTTTCTTCTCGCGGGCAATCTCGCTGGCGAGCTTGATGAGCGAAGCATCGTAGGTCTCGTGCATATCGGGGAAGCGCGGACCTGTGGGGAAGTTCTTTCCGCGCAGCGGGTGCTCAGGGAAGAAGTTGATGTGGTCGGTGATGACCATCAGGTCGCCAATCTTGAAGCCGGGGTTCATGCCGCCTGCTGCATTTGAGACGAAGAGGGTCTTGATGCCCAGCTCGTACATCACGCGTACGGGGAAGGTCACCTCTTTCATCGTGTAGCCCTCATAGTAGTGGAAACGGCCTTTCATAGCCATGATATCGACACCGCCCAACTTTCCGAAGATCAGCATGCCGCTGTGGCCTTCGACCGTAGATACAGGGAAGTTGGGGATTTCCGAGTAGGGAATCTCCTGTTTGTCAGTTATTTCTGAAGCTAATTGTCCGAGGCCCGTTCCCAGAACGATCGCCGTCTTTGGGCTTGTGGTCATCCTTGCCTTTAACCAGGATGCTGTTTCTTGAATTTTTTCGTACATAGCCAATAATGTTTTCGTTAAACTCTTCTTGTTGTTCAAGCATGAACTTTATTTTCACAGGTAAGTAGTAGATGTTCTCGCGTACCTCGTCGCTCAGTCCCTCGACATCGTTCATGCGTGCCGCATCCTTCTCCGTGGTGATGATGCACTTGGGGGAGGGCATTGCTGCGAAGGTGTCGTTGATGAGCTGGATGTCCTTCCGCTTGAAGTTGTGATGGTCGGGGAAGGTCAGCGGGGTGAGCTGTGAGGCATAGGGCGCCAGGTCCTCCGTGAGCTGTCGAGGCTGTGCAATGCCTGTGAGCAGCAACACGTGCTCGTCGGGCTTGAGGTCGCTCAGCTCGCGCGTACCTCTATTTGTAAAGAGGGGATGGAGCGCGTCGTATTCGAGCGTGGTGAAGTAGAGGTGCTGATAGGGGAACAGTCCCATCGCTTTGGTCAGCACGCGGAACTCCATCGGCTTGAGCGTGTTCGGACATTTCGTGATGATCACGATGTCGGCTCTGTTCTTGCCCGAAAGCGGCTCGCGCAGACGTCCCGCAGGGATAAGCGTGTCGTAGATGATGAGTCGATGGTAATCGACGAGCAGGATGTTGACTCCTGGCTTCACATAGCGGTGCTGGAAAGCATCGTCGAGCAGTACGACATCGATATCGTCGTGACGTTCCGTCAGCTCCTGAATGCCGTGAACCCTGTCCTTATCGACCGCAACGTCGATATGGGGGTATTTCTTCTTCATCTGATACGGCTCGTCGCCAATTCTCTTGGCGGTGGAGCTTGCGTCGGCAAGGATGAAACCCTTGCTCTTCCGCTTGTAGCCGCGACTGAGCACAGCCACATGGAACTCATGCCTGAGCAGATTGATCAGGTATTCTACGTGGGGCGTCTTGCCCGTTCCGCCAACAGTGATATTGCCCACTGAGATAACGGGAACCGTGAACGACTGGCTCTTCAGGACTCCCACGTCGAAGAGGAAGTTCCTGACGAACACGCCACAGCCGTATAACCAACTGAGTGGGCGCAGACAGTTATTGATCTTGATGAAGTCGCCTTCCATTTCTTTTTCTCACCGTGTGTGTTTACTCGCCTCTTAGGTTGTAGAGGAATCGTGCCTGCAGCATGTTGCGCTGCTTGTTGAGACGCATCTCCATGACGGGCTCATACATATCGCCCAGCAGGGTGCGCAGTTCGGCATCGAGATAGGTGCCCTTCTTCTCTTCGACATCGAAGATGCTCTCCAGCCATTCTTTCTTGGCAGGATAGTTGGCGGTGTGATACTCGTCGAGCTTAGCCAGCTCGGCCGCTTTCTTCACAGCATCGTCGAGCGAGCCCAGCTGGTCGACCAGCTTGATGGGAAGTGCGTCGGCACCCAGCCATACGCGGCCCTGTGCAATCTCGTGAACCTCGTCGCGCTTCATGCCACGACCCTGAGCCACGATGTTCAGGAAGGTCTCGTAGCCACGATCCACGTAGGTCTGCATGTAGTGTATCTCTGCCTCGTTGTCCTTCGACAGTATGAGGTTGGTCTCGAAATCGGTGTAGCGGTTGGTCTTCACGCCGTCGAAGGTCACGCCCAGTTTGTCGGTAACCAGACCGCTGAGGTTAGGAATCAGTCCGAAGATGCCGATAGAACCCGTGATGGTAGTAGGCTCAGCCACGATATGGTTAGCGCCAGCACTGATCATATAGCCGCCTGAGGCAGCCAGACCGCCCATCGAAACGACTACGGGCTTCTTCTCCTTCAGCAGTTGGACGGCGTGCCAGATCTGCTCAGAAGCAACGGCGCTTCCTCCAGGAGAGTTCACACGCAGCACCACAGCCTTCACATCGTCGTCGGCAGCCAGCTTGTTGATGCTCTCGACCGTCTCAGTGCCCACGATAGCATGCTCGGTAGCAAAGGCGTTCAAAGGTGCGTCGATAATCTCACCGTAAGCATAGTAAACGGCAATCTCCTTACCCTTCTGCTTCTGCTTGCTCTCCACGTTCAGCATGTCGGAAAGCAACAGCTGGTTCACATCGTCATCCTCGTCGATGCCCAGTTTGTTCTTGATGATCGTCTTGATCTGCTCAGGATAGATGATGCGGTCCACCAGCTTTGCCTGCACATAGTCCTCGGGATTGGCAAAGGCGAGGATGCTGTCGCTGGCCAACTGATCCAATTGCTCGGCAGTCACCTTGCGGCTCTCCGCCATATCCTTCAGCATGTGCTGCCAAATGCCCTGCAGATAGGCTGTGCGCTGTTCGCGGTCGGCCTCACTCATGTCCTTGCGTGTGACGCTCTCCACAGCACTCTTGTATTTGCCTACACGGGTGCACTGATACTGAATGCCCAACTTCTCGTAGAGACCGGTCATATACTGGCTCTTGCCGCCCATACCCTTGAAGTCGATCATGCCCGTCTTGTTGATGAACAGGCTGTCGGCCACAGAAGCCACATAGTAGCTCATCTGCATGTACTGGTCGGCATATGCGATAATCCATTTGCCGCTGCTCTTGAAGTCGGCCAGCGCATCACGGATCTGCTGAGCCGTAGCAGGAGCATCGAACGAGAGTGCACCGCCCTCGATATAGATACCCTTGATATCGTCGTTCTCCTTTGCCTTGCGGATGGAGCTGATGATATCGTCGAGTCCCATCTCCTCCATATCGGCCTGTCCCAGCAATGCACCAAAGGGATTGCCCTCCTCGCATCGCTCTGTCACAACACCATTCAACTTCAGAACAAATACTGAATTGTCCTTGACGTCAGTACTTCCCGACTGGCTCACAGCGATGCTGATCATCGAGAACAAAAACATGAGTCCTGTGACTACCGAAAGTAGCACAACGCCGCACATGGTGGCAAAGGTGAATTTGAAAAAGTCTTTCATTTTGATAGTTTTGGTTGTATATTTATTTACTTTCACGTGCAAAGATAGAAGAAAAAATTGATATAACATACATTTTTTATTTTTTTTTCTTACCTTTGCCGAGTAAAACTACTCTAATCACAATAACTAATGATGAAAACAAGACTTTTAATCGCTGTCATGACAATACTCTGCTGCACGGCGGCATGGGGAAAAGGTAAGAAGGTTGCGCAGGAGCTATGGCCTGACGGAACGCCCATTCCTGCGTGGTTCAGCGATACCTCACGAGTGGATGTGGCCAAACTGGGTAAGCGCTATGTGGTGACCGACTATGGCGTGAAGAACTATTCCGACCAGGTGCAGACGGAGAAGCTGCAGGCTGTGATTGATATGGCAGCCAGTCAGGGTGGGGGCGTCGTCGTCATTCCGCGTGGTCATGTGATCAGCGGTTCGCTGTTCTTCAAGCCTGGTACGCATCTGCTGATAGAGGAGAACGGAGAGCTGCGCGGCAGTGACCGCATCCGCGACTTCAAGCTGGTGAAGACCCGCATGGAGGGACAGACACTGAACTATTTCGCTGCGCTCGTGAATGCTGACGGCTGCGACGGATTCACTATCACAGGACCAGGCACCATCAACGGCAACGGACAGGCTTACTGGGAGGAGTTCTGGATTCGCCGACAGTTCAATAGGAACTGCACCAATCTGGAAGCAATGCGCCCGCGCAACGTGTATATATCCAATAGTAAGAACGTGACGGTGCAGGATGTGCATATCATCAACTCGCCCTTCTGGACGAATCATCTGTATAAGTGCGAGAACGTGCGCTATCTGGGCTGCTATATCTTCGCTCCTACGAACAATGTGACACCTGTCGACCCCAAGCGCGGCGCTCCTTCGAGCGATGCCATCGACTTGGATGTGTGCAAGAACGTGCTGGTGAGCGGCTGTTATATGAGCGTGTGCGACGATGCTGTCGTACTGAAAGGCGGTAAGGGAACGTGGGCCGACAAAGACCCTGATAACGGTCCCTGTGAGAATATCATTGTGAGCGATTGTACCTACGGTCGCGTGCATGGATGTATGACGCTGGGCTCTGAGTCGCTCCACGACAAGAACGTGATTCTCCGTCGTTGTAAGGTGCATGATGCGAATCGCGTGATCTGGTTGAAGATGCGTCCCGACACACCACAGCACTATGAGTATGTGACGGTAGAGGATTTGGAGGGCGACTGTGCCTCGTTCCTTGTGGTTCGCCCTTGGACACAGTTCTTCAAGCCCGAGAAACGCGACGATATGCCGCTGTCGCAGTGCAACAATATCACCATCCGCAACATCAAGATGGACTGCAAGAACTTCTTCGATGTAGGTACATCCGACAAGTATCGACTGCTGGACTTCACCTTCGAGAATATCGACATAACGGATCAGAAGAAAGCCTTCGATGCGAAGATGATTGAGAACTGCGTGGTGAAGAACGTGCAGATAAAATAAGATAAAATAAAAGATTGCTATGAAACTTTTCGTTCCGGGTCGCCTCTGTTTGTTTGGCGAACATACCGACTGGGCAGGACATTATCGCACGATGAATGCCGACATTGCTCCTGGTGCAGCCATTGTGACGGGTATAGAACAGGGTATCTATGCCGAGGTTGAGAAGTCAACCCTCTTCGAAGTGCGCAGCACGGCTCCTTCTATCTCAGGACAGTGGCGCGACTTTGCCTGTAGGATGGACGAGCAGGAGCTGAAGCGCATCGCTCGCTCAGGCGATTTCTTCTGCTATTGTGCTGGTGTGGCTTCCTATATGCTCGAATGGTATAAGGTGGGCGGCGTGCGCATCACACTGACGGATATGACGCTCCCCATGAAGAGTGGACTATCGTCAAGTGCGGCTATCTGTGTGCTGGTGGCTCGCGCGTTCAATCTGCTCTACAACCTGAATCTGAACACGTTGGGCGAGATGAACATCGCTTATGTGGGTGAGCTGCGCACATCTTCGCGCTGCGGTCGTCTGGATCAGGCCTGCGCTTTCGGCGTGAAGCCGAATCTCATGACCTTCGATGGCGATGAGGTGGAGGTGCAGCCGCTGAATGTGAAGAAAGAACTCCACTGGGTGTTTGCCGACCTCTGTGGCGAAAAGGATACGATCAAGATCCTGGCCGATCTGAACAAAGCATATCCTTTTGCTTCGAACGAACAGGAACGCTTGGAACATGATGCACTGGGAGCAAAGAACCAGGAGTTCATCCAGCGTGCAGTGAAATATATGGCTGAGGGCGACAGAGAGTCCTTGGGCAAACTGATGACGGAAACGGAAGAGGTGTTCGACCGACAGGTAGCACCGATGTGCCCGTCGGAGCTGACTTCTCCGAAGTTGAAGGCCGTGCTGGCCGACGAACAGGTGAAGACTCTTACCTATGGCGGCAAGGGCGTAGGCTCTCATGGTGACGGCTCTGTGCAGTTCCTCGCTCGTAGTGCTGAGGCACAGCAACAGCTGATTGACTATCTCGTTTCTAAGGGGATGCCAGCCTATCCGCTGACCATCAAGCCTGTGCATACGGTGCGTAAGGCTATCATCCCTGTGGCAGGCTTTGGCACTCGTCTCTATCCGGCTACCCGAGCAATGAAGAAGGATTTCTTCCCCATTCCCTGTGCCGACGGTATGGTGCGTCCTGTGATTCTCATTCTTCTGGAGGAGCTGTTCCGCAGCGGTATCGAGGAGGTGTGTTTGGTTCTGGGAGGCGAGGAAGAGCGTCAGATGTATGCCGATTTCTTCGAGCGTCCGCTCTCGCAGGAACATCTTCGTAAGCTGAACGATGAGAGCAAGGAATACGAAAACCGCATCCTTGATATCGGCAAGCGTCTGCACTATGTTTATCAGAAGGAAAAACGCGGTTTCGGCCACGCTGTCTATCAGGCTGCTCAGTTCACTCACGGAGAGCCCGTTCTCTTGATGTTGGGCGACACGTTGTATCGTTCCACTTCGAACAAACCCTGTGCCCTTCAGTTGATTGAGGCTTATGAGCATTGCAACTGCTTGACGGTTGGTCTTTATCCTGTTCCTCTTCATACTGTCAGCCATTTCGGTATCATGAGTGGTGTGTGGGAGGATAAGCAGTGCAGAGTGCTTCATGTGAACACCTTGTGCGAGAAACCGAAGGCAAGCTATGCTGAGGAGTTCTTGGGTGTGCGTGGCGTGAATGGCGAAAAGGAGTATTGCTCTGTGTTCGGACAGTATATCCTCACGCCTGAAGTGTTCCAACAGCTGGAGGAGGATATCCGCAAGGCTGATGAAGCAGGCGACAAAGTGCACGAGATAGAACTGACTTCTGCCCTCGATGCTGTGCGCGAACGTACAGGAATGATTGGCATCCGACTGCTGGGCGAGCGTTTCGATATGGGCAACCCTGCTGCTCTGGTCGATACCGTCGCTGCGTTCAGTAAATAAAAGCTAACGGAAAAAAGAACTTGCAGTTTCGTTCAATAAAAAAGATACCTGCTTACTATTGTGTAAGCAGGTATTTTTTGAATGCTTCGAAGTCTTTTGACATTGCGACGCTTTGTTTCTCTCCTTGCATGAAGGCTTGCAGTCGTGCGGGAATCTCTACGTCGATTCCTAGGATATCATCGACCTTCTCCTTGAACTTCGCAGGATGAGCCGTTTCGCAGAATACACCGACTTCGCCAGGCTTCAGCTGCTCCTCCAGTGCGCGATAGCCGCAAGCTCCGTGAGGGTCGAGGACGTAGCCTGTCTCTGCATAGCAGTGACGCATAGTCTCCTTGATTTGCTCATCGCTGTAGGTAGCACCGCTGATGAGACTTGTGATGCGCTTGTGGGTCTCTTCAGGAGAAAGTTTGTTGTTCTCGCTATAGAGATTGATGATGCGAGCAAAGTTTGAAGGATCACCAACGTCCATCGCGTTAGCTAATGTCTGCTTCGATGCCTTGGGTTCGTACTTACCTGTTTGCAGGTAGTTATAGAAGATATCGTTGGCATTGTTGGCTGCGATAAAACGCTTCACAGGTAAGCCCATTGCGTGGCCGAACAGTGCTGCACAGATGTTTCCGAAGTTACCTGAAGGAACACATACCACGATGTTCTTCTCGCCAGCTTCCTGCAGTCGTGCTACAGCGTTGAAGTAATAGAATGCCTGTGGGAGGAAGCGAGCCACATTGATAGAGTTGGCAGAGGTGAGCTTCATGTGCTCGTTGAGCTCTTTATCCATGAAGGCACTCTTTACCAATCGCTGGCAGTCGTCGAACACGCCGTCGACCTCGATGGCTGTGATGTTCTTTCCCAGAGTGGTGAACTGGCACTCCTGAATAGGACTAACCTTTCCCTTGGGATAGAGCACGTAAACATGAATGCCCTCCACGCCCAAGAAGCCGTTGGCTACTGCAGAACCTGTATCACCGCTCGTGGCAACAAGGACATTTACTTGGTTAGATTTACTAGCCGGACTAGTAACACTAGCTTTGCTTGTATCTCCAATGAAATATCTCAACAGGCGCGCCATGAAGCGGGCACCCACATCTTTGAATGCAAGGGTAGGGCCGTGAAAGAGTTCCAATGAATAGATGGAGTCCTTGACCTTCTTCACTGGACAGTCGAAGCGGAGCGTGTCGTACACCAGATCGTGGAGACTATCACCATCAATGTCCTCACCAAAGAAGGCATCGGCAACGTTGTAGGCAATATCCTGAAAGGACATTTCCTGCATATTGTCAAGGAATGTTTTCGAGAGTGGATTAATGCGCTCAGGCATGTAAAGGCCGCGATCTTCTGCGAGCCCCTTTACCACCGCTTTCTGTAGGTCTGCGAGAGGCGCATTTCCGTTTGTACTGTAGTATTTCATAAGTCTTCGTCTTGTTTTGATGATGCAAAGGTACTAATATTCCTTGAATTCGCCAAGGCTATCTCTTAATTTTATCTTCAAGGTGTCGTTTCCATGATGATCTACAAACTTCCCTTTCGCAATTTCTGCCGACAGACAGGAGTCGAGCTTCTGATAACCTCTTGCGTTCAGGTGAATACCGTCGGTGCGGTATAGCTTGGAGTGATGGTCGTCGATGGCCCATTTCTCAGGATTCAGGTAGAGAATGGAACTATCGGCTTCTGACTGCATGATGATATCCGATAGTGCAATCCGATAAGGTTGGAAGGAGAAGAATCCGTCATCTCTGCCATCGTCCCTGCATACCATGAAGGATATGTTGTGACGTAGTTTGGAGATGATATTCTCTTGTTCGTATACTAACTGGTAGTCAACATCCGGCACCCCGACAATGACAGGTGTTATCCCTTCCTCTAACAGGAATCTGATAATATGGGAGTAGTTTGTTGCATAGTAGTCAGGGGACATTTTCGCAACAGCATCATTGATGCCGGCCGAAATGATGCAATAATCAGGGTGGTCAAGGAGATATCTTTTGGTGCCTGTGAACAATTGTTTGTATATCTCCTTGCTCTTAGCACCTACATATCCCACAGAGCTCACTTTGCATGGCTTATTGGTGCGAATAGTTATCATCTCGACCAAAAGACTGTCGTACTCTTGATGATAGGCTGCCCAGCTGTCTCCCATAAACAGCACGCGTATGGTGTCGTCTGCGTGTTTGTCCTGAAGCGCATATGGAGGCTGAAACGTTGCAGGTTGATAATAACGGATGATTCTGATCATGTAAAGAATGCTTGCTATGATCAATGCCGTTATGAGGAGCACACCAGTTATTCTTCTCCACTTCATGTTGTCATCTGTTACCAGTTAATATATTGATGACGTTTGGCATGATGCGTTTTCCAATAGCGAATGATGTAATACAACATGCTACGACAAAGCATACGCTGACCCAATAGAAGGCAAGCTGTCCCCAATCGCCAACAATGGGAATGATGGGGTGAATCATTGTTATCAAGGGAAAATGAGTGGTATAAATCCAGAAACTCGATTTTTCCAATATTGACGGAGCGGAAAAGTGTTTCGAAAGATAACTGCCTATATGCATGAAAACGAAGATGTTCAGAATGAGGACTAACCTATGGACATACAGACCTCCGTCTATAGGAATGATAAAATGGATAAGCCAATCGCACACCAATAATATCGCCCAAAGGAAAATGACAATCGTTCTCTTCAGGCCCGTATCAGGTATTAAGGGAGAAACGTTGTTGATGGAAAAGAAAGCTCCCATGCAGAAGAATGCCAGACTTTGGGCAATCATGCCGTTATACGGCAGAGATATCCACCAAGCTAACAGGATAATGAGAACGACGAAACCTTTTATTCCTTTTATAAGGTATTGTATGATGGGAGCTGCCAGCGATAATACCATCAGGTTCCTGATATACCAATATGGACACAGCAAGGGTTGTCCGTTTCCTCTGTTCCAATCACCTCTGTCAACAAATGCTCTTATGTAGTCCTGAAACTGAAAGTCGGAAATGTTCTTGTTCGCAATCTCCATAGGGTGTCCCAGAAGCATCAGGCTAATAAAAGCCAACAGGATCAATCCGTTCCAAATCATATAAGGCACGAACAGTGTGGACACTCTGGTACGCAATTTCTGAAAGTACGATCGTTGACTGAAGAAGAAAAGATAGCCTGAAATAAAGAAAAAGGCGGGTACACCAGTCTCTCCCAATGTCAATCCGAAAGGATAGACGCAAGCAGCATATAAGGGTTGGTTGGAAGGGAGCTGAACACAATAGCAATGATACAATACGATCATCACAGTCAAGGGGAAACGAAGACTTGAAATCGATGCTGAGATTTCTTTCTGCTTTTGTGTATAGTTATACATGTATTTCCTGTTTGGATGCAAATGTACGAAGTATTTCTGAAACAGACAAGTTTTTTGAGGTTTTTGGTTCTTCTGGGGGGAATCTCTATGAGTGGGTGGGTCATATCTTTCTTCAATGAAATGTGTATTTTTTTTGTTATTCTGATTTTATTATATTACTTTTGCACCCCGAAAGAAACAATAAACTAAAGACCAATGAAAAAATTTTTTTGCGTAGCTTGTCTTGCGGCTACGGCATTGATGGTCAATGCCCAGTCAGGTACGGAGTGGGATGACCCTAAAGTTACAAGTGTGAATCGTGAAACGGCACATACCCTTAGTATTCCAATGGCTTCGGAGCTGGAGACCGTGAATACTGATATGTCGCAATCGCCTTGGTACCAGTCGCTTGACGGTAAGTGGAAGTTCTTGTGGGTGAGACAGCCTTCGTTGGCTAAGGAAAACTTCTGCTCAACGGATTATAACGATGCTTCTTGGGTGACGATTGATGTACCATCAAGTTGGCAGGTGTGGGGATTGAAGAACGGTAAGTCGTGGGATAAGCCGCTCTATTGTAATGTGGCCTATCCTTTCTCATTCGACCAGTCGACCTATAGCATTATGGCTGAACGTCCCAGTTGGTTTACATATAATAGTAATATGCCTAATCCTGTGGGCACCTATCGTCGTACTTTCACGGTGCCTGCTGAATGGACAGGACGCGACATATATGTGCGCTTCAATAGTGTAGGTCATGGATATTATCTTTGGATAAACGGTCATCGAGTAGGCTATTCGGAGGATAGCTATCTGCCATCGGAATTCAATATCACGGATTATCTGAAGGAAGGTGAGAACTTGATAGCTCTGCAGGTGTATCGCTTCACGAGCGGTTCATTCTTGGAGTGTCAGGACTACTGGCGACTGACAGGTATTCATCGTCACTGTTTCCTCTGGGCTGCTCCCAAGAGTCAGATACGTGATTATTTCTTCACGACCGATCTCAATAGCACTTTTACCAGTGCAAAAGCAAATGTGAAGGTGTCGCTCACAGGCATAGAATCGCTGACAGGTGCAACCGTTGAGGCTCGTATCATGGATGGCAGTTCAGTTGTGGCAGGGACTTCATCGGCAGCGAAGTCGGAAATGAGCATCGACTTCGATGTGAATGCGCCCAAACTGTGGAGTGCTGAGACTCCAAATCTCTATGACTTGGTGCTGACGCTGAAGGATGCTGAGGGAAAGGCGATCGATGTGCGTGGTTCAAAGGTTGGCTTCCGCGAGGTTGCTATACGGAGTGATGGCGCATTGACGATTAACGGCAAGCGAATGGTGTTCCACGGTGTGAACCGTCATGATTTCTCGCCCATCAACGGACGTGCTATCAGCGACGAAGAGATAGAAGAGGATATCAAGACGATGAAGCGGCTGAATATCAACGCTGTGCGAACCTCGCACTATCCTAATGATCCTGTGTTCTACGACCTGTGTGATAAGTATGGTCTCTATGTGTTGGCTGAGGCCGATGTGGAGTGTCACGCTAATCAACAGCTGTCGCATCTTGCTTTGTTCCGCCCTGCTATGGTGGAACGCTCTGAGAATCACGTGCGCTGGATGCGCAACCACGTCTGCATCTTCATGTGGAGCTTCGGCAATGAGAGTGGTAATGGTGACAACTTCAAGTATGTCGGTCAGGCCATCAAAAAACTCGACACCACGCGCCCCACTCATTATGAGGGCAATAGTGACTTCGCTGATGTCAGTTCTACGATGTATGGTAGTTTCGAAACCATTCAAGGAATAGGTTCTTCGCGTCAGGGAAAGACTGGTCAGAAACCGCATATCCAATGTGAGAACTCTCACTCAATGGGTAATTCAATGGGTAACGTGCGCGAGATGTTCGACCTCTACGAGAAATATCCTTGTCTGACAGGTGAGTTCATCTGGGATTTCAAGGATCAGGGATTGCTGATGCAGGCCAATGGAAAGGATTACTGGGCTTATGGTGGTGACTTTGGTGATAACCCCAATGATGGCAATTTCTGTATCAATGGATTGGTGCGCCCCGACTGGAGCTTGACCTCTAAATCATATAATACTAAAAAGGTGTACCAGCCTTTGGAGTTTAAACTTGTCAATGTCAAGACAGGACAGTTCCGCCTGAAGAACAAGATGGCTTTCCTCTCGTCTTCGCAATATGACATAGAATACAGTCTTGTTGATGAGGAAGGAAACGTATTGGCTACTGCTCCTATTACAAAAGAAGTGGCTGCAGGCGATAGTACTATCATCACCATCGATCTCTCGGCTGTCAGTTCAAATGTGTCTGCCGATCAAGAAGCATTTATCTGCTTTACTGCTAAACAGAAAACGGCTACTGCATGGGCTGAGGCAGGTTATGTTGTGGCAGAAGAGAAGATTTCTGTACAAACAGCGGTGAAGCCGATGTATGCCGCAGCAGAAGCTGAAGAACTCTCATTGGATGAAACATCGACAGCAATCGCCATCAGTGGTCAGAAGTTCAGAGCTGTTTTCAGTAAGTCGCAAGGCACTCTCTCAAGTTATATTTTTGATGGTGTGTCGATGCTGAGTAAGGCTTTGTTGCTCAATACCTTTCGTCTGCCAACTGATAACGACGGACGACGTGCGGAGAGCTGGGATAATATGGGACTGCGCAAGCTGACCGTAAAAGGAACTTCTTCTTTGGTCAAGAAAACTGATGACGGCAAGACTGCTATGGTGACGATGACAAGCACCTATACGGGCTTGAATGGTACGACCTTTGATGTCAGCATGTATTTCATCGTTAGTGCTGATGGTACGATTATGGTCAATTCCCTGATTCAGCCATCAAGACTGGATGCTGTGATGCCTAAGTTGGGCTTCCGTTTGGAGATGCCTTCGACAATGGAACAGTTGGTTTGGTTTGGACGCGGTCCTTGGGATAGCTATCGTGATCGTAAGGAGGCCTGTCTGCCAGGCGTTTATCATAGCACGGTGACTGACCAGCGTGAAGACTATGTTCTTCCGCAGGAGCACGGTACCAAACAGGAGGTGCGCTGGATAGCTCTCAGCAATGCGGATGGAAAAGGATTACTCTTCGTAGCTCCTGATCAGATGGCTGCTTCAGCTGTTCACTTCCGTCCTGAGGATAACTATACCGACCGCAATACACGTTCGAAGCATATCAGCCAGTTTAAGAGCTGTGTAACCTCTGTGGTCTCGTTAGATGCTGCCACACGAGGATTGGGTAATGCCAGTTGTGGTCCTGATGTAATGGATAAGTATGAACTTAAGGCTGCCAACACGGCATTCCGTTTCTTCATCATGCCTCTTGCAGCTGATGACAATGCTGCTGTGAAGGCTCGTGTGAGCATGCCCGTTTGTCAGCCCGTTAGCTGTGAGCGCCAAAGTAACGGACGCATAAAGATGACAACAGCCACAAAGAATGCCACAATCTATTACAGTATTAACGGAGGTGACTATCAGAAATATTCGTCGGCCATCACCTATAATGATGCATGTACTGTCGAGGTCTATGCTTCTGCTGATGGCTTAATGGATAGCCAGAAAATCAGCTATACCTTCCCGCTCTTTGTAAGCAAGTCCAACTGGAAACTCGTTAGTGCCGATAGTCAGCATAGCGGCAATGAGGCTAAATATGCTTTCGATGGTAAGAATGATACGTTTTGGCATACGGAGTGGGGAACTAACGAACCGACATGTCCGCACACATTGATTGTTGATATGGCAAAAACATATCAGGTGAAGGCTTTTACCTATCTGGCTCGACAGGATGGCAATCAGAATGGTATGGTAAAAGCATTTGAAGTATATCTAAGTCTTGACGGCAAGACATGGGGCTCGGCTGTGGTCAGCGGTGAATTCCAGAATACTTCGGCTCTTCAGACGGCAAAACTGTCGAAGGCCTCAACAGGTCGGTATTTGAAATTTGTGGCAAAGAGTGAAATCAACGGCAACGCTTGGGCATCAGCTGCTGAGATTGGCATAGAGGCGGAGGCCTCAACCACAGAGATTGCTCCTGTTTCGTTTTCTACAACGAGAGAAACAGATAAGGTGTACGACCTATTAGGTCGCTCATACGATTCAAACATTCAGTCGTTGCCTCAAGGATTTTATGTAAGCAAAGGCAAGAAGATCAATAAAACGAAATAAATAAAAGTATCATCCCGCAGTAGAAAGTTCTGCTGCGGGATGATTGTTTTTTTAGAATAATACGAAGCCTCCGTTAGGCTGCATCTCTATCTTTATGTTTCCTTTCTTGTCGGCTTTAACGTCAGAAAGAATTGTGTTCACGGCCTTTGTTTTTTTGTTGACATTGTCGTTGAGTTGTTTCGTCAGGTTGAAATCCTTAATGTTGATGGTAAGCTGCTTGGGCGTTTTTTCAGCATTTAGTCCTGCCACATACCATTTCTCGCCACAACGACGGGCCATTACCACATATCGGCCTGGGTAACCGTCGATGAAACGGGTGTCATCCCATGTGGTGGGTATCTCCTTCAGAAATTTGAGTTCCGTACTGCTTAAATCTTCTAAGTTGTTAGGTTGCATAGCAATACACTGTACGGCTGTCTGGTTCGTAAAGGCTGTTGCAATCTCAAAGACATTTGTCGTCTTGCGAGTATGACGGCTCTTGTTGTCGGGCGACAAGTACTTGTTCATAATTACACCGCCCCAATCCATAGTGCCTAAAGCATTGCGGCAGAAGGGATGAAGAGTGAGCTCGAATGGCTCCTGGATGGCTGCATGTTCTGAGAAGAACACATTCTCAGATGCAAGCACGGCTTCAGAGGCTACATAGTTGGGAAACATGCGCTCCCAACCACGTGGAATGGTACAACCGTGGAAGATACATTGGATGCCGTAGCGGTTGGCATCATAGAGAATATCCTCATAGAGTTTCATCGTTTCCTGTTTGTCGCCAGCAAAGAAGTCGACCTTGATGCCTTGTACACCAATACTTTTCAGCCAGGCCATCTCCTTGTCGCGTGCGATATTGGTATCCATGCAGTTACATGGTGTCTGTGGCGCATCGTTCCATGCACCGTTGGAGTTGTACCAAAGCATTAGAGATACACCTTTCGATTGTGCATACTTCGATAGTTCTGCAATTCTATCGCGACCTATATTCTGATCCCACCAATTGTCTACCAAGCAGAACTCATAGCCCATAGCTGCTGCCAGATCGATGAATTTCACTTGATCATCCCAATTGATGGAGTTGTCCTGCCAGATGAGCCATGACCATGTGTAGCGCCCGCCTTTATATTCCTTTGAAGGCTCGTAGAGTGGCTCTACCACATCATAGGCAATAGTGGTTTCCATGATGGGCTTGAGTGACTGGCCAACGGTAATGGTGCGCCAAGGGGTCTTACCAGGTAAGGCGATCTGTGCTGTTGTTGAACCAAATCCGTTGTTCTCGCCAGCTTGAGGATATGCTATAGTGTAACCGTCCGATCGGTAGTCGCTGAGGTGTGAACCACAATAATGGCTGTCGACACCTGTTTCAGAGATGAGCATCCAACCATTCTGCAGGTGGAAGAGGCAGGGGAAAGTGTAGCCTTGACCGTAGCGTGACTTCTCAGCCATTGCTGCATCAGCCTTATACTCTTCTTCATAGCTGGGCTTGGTGCGTTCCCATCCTTTCATAGGGTCAATCTGTGGGCAGAGAAAGGTTGTGGTGCCGTTAGGCAGATTGAAGGCTGTTGCTTCTTCAAGGATGACTGCACTCTTGGGATTGTCATTCTTCTGACGGGGAATCTCATAGCGGAAGGCGACATTGTTATCGCTTACTGAGAACACGATGGACATCTTCTGCTGACGTGCATTCTCCATCTCCACAGTTAGTTGGTAGGCTGTGTAAAGGTTGTACTTAGATTTGGTCTGCCACATGGCGTAGCTCTTGCTGATGGTCTTCTTGTGCTCCTGCAGAATGCGCAAGCCTTGTGTGAAGTCACCAAAGTTGGCCTTGAATCCCAATGCTGACGGATTGAGTACTTGCTGTCCGTCAAGTGTAATGCTGTAAGTAGCTTTTCCACCTTCGTCATTGATTGATACTACAAGTTTGCCGTTGGGCGATGTTGTTTGAACTTCTTTCGCCGTAGTGACGAAAGGCATAAGAAGTAGGAGTGGTAATAAGATACGTTTTTTCATTTTATGGTTGTGTTGTTATTTTAAATAATCGGATTGGTCGGGACCAAGATAGAATCCTGGTTCAGGTGGTTGGTTATAGCCAACATTCTCTGTGGCTACAGACAGACGATAAGGAATGTCTTGCATAAGACAGTTGATACGGTATTCGGTAGGAATTGTCGAAACGTATATTCGCAATTCTGTTGATTCACGATTGCGTATGATAATCTCTTCGCGCCAGTCGCCTAAAATGTCGGCCTGCAAGCAAGGATTAGATTTTGTGCCATTATTGAACACACCTTCCAATTGCTGTACTTTGTCGATTGTCTTTTCTTGCCAGTTGTATTTCCATACTGTTTCGTGGTCGAGCAGTTCGCGTAATAGGTCTCCGTCCCACCAGATGCCAAAGTTCACGGGTAGATATCTTCCGTTGATGATAAGTGTGTTGTCGTGTTGTGGATCATTAGGATTCTTTGCTGTGCTTACTATTCCACCTTTCATGTCTCGTATGCCGTGGCTGTCGGTTGACCACATCTCTATACCGGGATTGGTCGGGTCAATATCGGCTGCCATTGCACGACCGACGTCGCTACGGCTTTTGATCTGGAAGATCACCTTACCAGTCTTCGCATCACGAAGTTCACTTCCGTCTCGTTTGTTCTCGTGACAGTCCCAAATGTACAGGTTGTTGTCTTTAGGCGTCGCTACAAGGTGAATAGCATCACCATGTCCGAAGCCCGTATTGTAAAGACCTTGTCCGTTATGATCGACAGCCATTGATCCGTAGGTTATCTCGTCAAATCCGTCACCGTCAACATCAGCTATGCGCAGGTTGTGGTTGCCTTGGCCTGCATAGGTGCGCCACGTAGGTGTGTTCGTGTCAAAAATCCAATGGGACTTCAATTCTTTACCATCCCAGTCCCATGCAGCGATAACTGTGCGTGTGTAGTATCCACGGCAGAAAATAGCACTGGCTTTTCTTATACCATCGGCAGTGATCGCTCCAAAATAACCTACACCTGCGAGATAGCGCTCTGAGCGGTTGCCACGTGTGTCTCCCCAACTGCTAAGGTCGCCTCGCTGGGGAATATATGGTTTTGTGTCGAGAGCACGTCCTGTCAGTCCGTCAAACACTGTAATATATTCAGGACCGTCAAGAATGCGTCCCACCTTGTTGCGGTAGTCTGCAGTAGAGTCACCGATGACAGTTCCTTGCCCGTCGATTGTGCCGTCGGCCGTTTTTACCATTAGCTCTGCGCGTCCATCGCCATCTAAGTCGTAAACAATAAATGGTACGTAGTGAGCACCTGAACGGATGTTCTTTCCAAGATTGATGCGCCATAACTTTTCGCCGTTCATGCGATAACAGTCGAGTAGGGTAGGACCTGTATATCCGTCGTGTGCATTGTCGTGTGCATTTGTAGGCTCCCATTTCAGGATAATCTCATATTGTCCGTCTCCATCTACATCACCCACGCTGGCGTCATTTGCTGAATAACCGTATTCACCAGTGTTGCGCCATCGGCCGCCTCCGTTCCAGTTTGGTAGTCCGTTTCTGTTGGGACGGGACTGCGTTCCTTCCATGATGGGAACCTTGCTACCCTGTGGTTTCTCAAGTTTAATTGGAATATAACCGACAGGCGCATCACTGCATAGGGCGAATTGTCCTACTGCAGCAATGGTTGATGCTTTCGAGTTTGTTACTCTCACTTCATAAACGGCATCTTCATTATGTAGCGGTTGCTCGTCAATAAAGAAAGAGCCTCCTTGGGTGAGAGGTTGAGGGGTGAGTCGGACACCGTTACGGTATACGTCGAATGCCTCGCGCTTATGGTCGCTGTTCAGAATACGCCAGCTGATCAGTACTTTGTCATCGGCTGTTCGTATGGCTACGACACCGCGGTCGGGCTTTTCTGTACTCATCTTTTTAAGATCATATTTCGCTTGTGCATACATGCCAATGTTGGTTACAAGCAATACAAATAGTAGCAGTAGTTTTTTCATATAGTTAGTTTTTGTTGCAAATTCCGTTGCAAAGTTAAGTGTTTTTGATGAAACATCCAATATCTGTATCGTCTGTTTTTCTAAATAAAAACAAAAAATAGGTAAAAAGCTGTTCTGTTCTTGCGAAAACTTGGTTTTACAAAATCTTTTGTGTATTTTTGCAGTCAAAATAAATAACTTGTAATTAGGAATAAGCTATAAAAATATTCAACAGATAGGATACAATGAAGAATGTAATAGTAATCGTGGCACTGCTTTTGATGGGCGCTGCTTTTCAGAGTGCAACTCCAGATGATGTAATGACCAAGGAAGACGGCATGTATGTTGTCAATACAACCAAACTTGGAAAAGATGTGATGGGCTATGTAAGCACAACCCCCTTGAAGATTTATATTAAGAAGAACAAGGTGGTAAAGGTGGAAGCCCTGAAGAATCAGGAGACTCCGAAATATTTTGCTAAGGTAAAGAAGCAGTTGCTTGAAAAATGGAACGGTCAGAAAGTCAATGATGCTGAGAAGCTCAAGGTCGACGGCGTGACTGGTGCCACTTTCTCTTCTGATGCAGTGATTCAGAACGTGCAGCTTGGCTTGAAGTACTACAAGCAGCATAAGTAAGCATTCTAGGCTTTTTACTTTTAACTTTCGCTCTCCATGACTAACGGACAACTGCTATGGGTTGACGACGAGATGGAATTGCTTCGCGCCCATATCATTTTTCTGGAAAAGAAAGGCTATGAGGTGACCACTGCCTCAAATGGTGTCGATGCAATCGATTTGTGTCGCGAACATTCCTTTGACCTTGTTCTGCTTGATGAACAGATGCCAGGCCTTAGCGGATTGGAGACCCTTCAGCGCATTAAGGAACTTTCGCCTGCCACTCCTGTTGTGATGGTGACGAAGAGTGAGGAGGAAAATATTATGAATCAGGCTATTGGCCAGAAAATTGCCGATTACCTGATAAAGCCAGTTAATCCCAATCAGATTCTTCTTACACTGAAGAAGAATATCCATCGGCGTGAACTCGAAGCAGAGGTTACGCAAAGCCAATATCAACAACAGTTCCAGCAGATTGCCATGCAGATTATGGATTGTCGTAATTGGCAGGATTGGGTGGAAGTCTATAAGAGACTTGTGCATTGGGAATTGGAACTGTCTTCAACCGACTCGCAGATGACAGAGATGCTTCAGATGCAAAAAGAGGAAGCAAATTTGGGGTTTGCAAAGTTTGTGAAGAAAAACTATCAGAGATGGATATCTACTCGTAGCGACGATAAGGATGCCCCTATTATGTCGCCAGACATTTTCAAGACTCAGGTATTTCCGCGTCTTTCCAATGGTGAAAAGGTATTCCTCGTTGTACTTGATAATTTCCGTTACGACCAGTGGAGAATGCTGTCAAAAGAGATTGCAGATCAGTTCGATATCGATGAGAATATCTATTGCAGTATCCTTCCCACCGCTACTCAGTACGCGCGTAATGCTATATTCTCGGGGCTTATGCCGAACAAGATCGCGGAGATGTTCCCTGATTTGTGGGTCGATGAAGAAGAGGAGGATGGAAAGAATCTCAACGAAGCTCCGCTCATTCAGACACAATTGGACCGCTATCGCCGTCATGAGACCTTTTCTTATCATAAGGTAAATAACTCGGGTGATGCGGATAAACTGATGCAACAGTTCAATACACTGGACAAATATGACTTGAATGTTGTGGTGTTCAATTTTATTGATATGCTTTCGCATGCCCGTACGGAGTCGAAAATGGTACGTGAGCTGGCCAATGACGAGTCGGCTTATCGCAGTATTACGCTGTCTTGGTTCCGTCATTCTGTCATTGCTGATTTTTTCCGTCTCTTGGCTCAAACTGATTATAAGGTGATTGTTACAACGGATCATGGTTCAATCCGTTGTACAAAGCCTGTTAAGATTGTGGGTGATCGCAATACGAATACCAATCTTCGCTATAAACTTGGAAAGAACTTGGGCTATGAATCTAAAGATCTCTTTGTGATTCGTGATCCTAAACAGGTGCAGTTACCTGCTCCTAATCTTTCTACCAGTTATGTTTTCGCCACGGGTGATTCTTTCTTTGCCTATCCTAATAACTATAATTATTACGTGAGTTATTACAAGGATACATTCCAACATGGAGGCATCTCGATGGAAGAAATGCTAATCCCACTTATCACTATGGTGGGCAAAAGACGCTAAAAAGTTTAAATTCCGTGAAATCCGGCTCTTGTGACTGCACTTTTTTTCTTATTACCGAAAAAAATACGAAAGATTTCTGTATCTTTGCGGGCGGATTTTGATAATTAACATTTCACTATTATATTAATTTATAATCAATTATGGTAAACTACAAGGATTTGGGTCTCGTGAATACCCGCGAGATGTTTAAGAGAGCAGTTGCAGGTGGCTATGCCATCCCCGCTTTCAACTTCAACACAATGGAGCAGATGCAGGCTATCGTAATGGCTGCTGTGGAGACAAAGTCACCTGTTATCATGCAGGTTTCTAAGGGTGCTCGTAACTATGCTAACGGCACTATCCTCCGCAACCTCGCTAAGGGCGCTGTAGAATATGCTAAGGAGCTCGGCTGTGAGCATCCTGAGATTGTTCTGCACCTCGACCACGGAGATACCTTCGAGCTCTGTAAGGATTGTATCGATAACGGTTTCTCTTCAGTGATGATCGACGGTTCACATCTTCCCTACGAGGAGAACGTTGCTCTGGCTAAGAAGGTTGTTGAGTATGCTCATCAGTTCGACGTAACTGTTGAGGCTGAGCTCGGCGTACTCGCTGGTGTTGAGGATGAGGTTTCTGCTGCAGAGTCTCACTACACAAAGCCTGAGGAGGTTATTGACTTCGCTACTCGTACTGGTTGCGACTCACTCGCTATCTCTATTGGTACTTCTCACGGTGCTCACAAGTTCACTCCTGAGCAGTGCACACTGGTGAACGGCGTGCTGGTTCCACCACCATTGGCATTCGACATCCTGCACGAGATTGAGCAGAAGCTTCCTGGATTCCCCATTGTACTTCACGGTTCTTCTTCAGTTCCTATGGACGAGGTTAACACCATCAACCAGTACGGTGGTCACCTTGAGGCAGCTATCGGTATCCCCGAGGAGCAGCTCCGCGAGGCTTCAAAGAGCGCTGTCTGCAAGATCAACATCGACTCAGACTCTCGTCTGGCAATGACTGCTGCTATCCGCAAGCACCTGGCTGAGCATCCTGGAGACTTCGATCCACGTCAGTATCTGAAGCCCGCTCGTGAGAACATGAAGAAGATGTACATCCACAAGATTGTGAATGTGCTCGGTTCTGATGGTAAGCTTGCTCAGTGCTAAAAGTGAATAATTAGCAAAGCTACACCTTATTATTATATATAATAGGTATAGGAGTTCCCGTTTTTCATGACGGGAACTCTTTTTTTTGTATATTAATTTGGGAAAAATGAATTTTTTGACAAAATTATTTCTTCTTTAAAAAAATATGTTATACCTTTGCAGGTTGTTAGAAAAAACGAGATATTTTGTTCATTTTTATTGAATAAGGCTATAATTTGTGTCGGATTGTAAGATTTGTAAAACTAAACAACTACAATAACATTATTAAAAAACGAGAGAGTATGGAAAAAAGATTAACAATGCTTTTGGTGGGGCTCTTCCTATTGGTAGGAGGAGCGTTTTCCCAGACTAAAGTGAGCGGTACAGTCGTATCTCAAGACGATATGCAGCCTGTAATCGGCGCATCAGTTCTTGTTGTAGGTACAACAACAGGTACCGTAACAAACGCTCAGGGTAAGTTTACTTTGACTGTTCCTGAGGGTAAAAAAACACTTCGTATTTCTTATGTTGGTATGGAAACACTCGAGGTGAGTGCTCGTCCCAACATGAAGATTGTGCTGACTAGCGATCAGGCAGCCCTTGACGAGGTTATCGTTGTGGCTTATGGTACGGCAAAGAAGTCAGCCTTTACTGGTGCTGCCACCCAGTTGGACGAATCAGTAATCGGACGTCGTCAGGTTTCGTCAGCTCTGGATGCTTTGTCTGGTGCTGCTTCAGGCGTACAGGTTACTCAGTATACTGGTCAGCCTGGTTCAGACCCCACTATCCGCGTTCGTGGTATTGGTTCTCTTTCAGCAAGCAGCAACCCATTGTATGTTGTCGATGGTGTTCCTTACGATGGTAAGATTACCTCTATCAACCCTGCCGATATCGAGTCTATGAGCGTGCTGAAGGATGCTTCTGCTAGTGCTATCTATGGTGCTCGTGGCGCTAACGGTGTCGTGATTATCACCACCAAGACTGCTAAGCGTGGTCAGGAAGCCAAGGTTACCTTTGATGCTCGTTGGGGTTCAAATAGCCGTGGCGTTCCCAACTATGATGTATTGTCAAATGCCGGTGATTACTACGAAAAGTACTATCGCGCACTGTATAATGAGCGTTTCTATTCGGCAGCTGGCGGTGATGTGGCTGCTGCTCACGCTTATGCTAATAGCAACCTGTACTCTAACCTGGGTGCTAAGGTCTATACAGTTCCTGCAGGTGAGACCCTTATTGGTACAAACTTCAAACTCAACCCCAATGCAACACTGGGTTATAAGGAAGGCAACTACTATTATACCCCAGATGATTGGTACGATGAGATGTATAATACTGGAAATCTGCGTCAGGAGTACAATGCAACCGTTTCAGGCTCCAATGAGCGTATGACTTACTATATGTCATTGGGTATGCTTGACGAAAAGGGTATTATCAATAGCTCTAATTATCGTCGTTATACCGGCCGTCTGAGTGCTGACTATCAGGCTAAGGAATGGTTGAAGGTTGGTGCAAACATGGGCTATGCTTTTGAGAAACAGGGTTCTCCTACTTCTCAGAATGCTTGGGGTTCATCTGGTAACTCATTCTATGTTGCTGATAATATTGCTCCTATTTATCCTTTGTATGTACGTAATGCCGATGGTTCAAATAAGATCGACGATATGGGACTTACTGTGATGGATACCGGTACCAACACACCTTGGAAGCGTAAGTTCTCTGCAGGTAACCCATTGATTGACCTGTCACTGAACAGCTACAATCTGGAGCGCAGTTCTATTAACTCAAAGGCATATGCTTTGATCGACCTGCCTTTGGAAGGCCTTCGCTTTAACACAAATGTCAATGCAAACGTTTATGACATTCGTGAGAACAACCTTTATAACCCCTATTATGGCGCATCGTCATCATCAGGTGGTTCTGTCAATGTCAACCACTATCGTCGTATTGGTATCAACAGCCAGTTCCTGCTGACCTATCAGCATAGCTTCGGCGATCACAATGTTGACGTTTTGGCTGGTCATGAGAACTATCACATGAAGTATCAGCAGTTGGAAACTGCAAAGCAGAAGCTCTACCTGGGTGATGCTGCCGAGTTGGACAACGCCATATCTTATCCTTCCGCACCTACTTCTAACACTGTTGACTATGCAACATTGGGTTGGTTGTTCCGCGCTCAGTATAACTATCAGGAGAAGTACTTCGCATCAGTTTCTTATCGTCGTGATGCCTCATCGCGTTTCGCTGATGGTCACAAATGGGGTAACTTCGGTAGCTTCGGTGCTGCATGGCTTATCTCTAAGGAAGCATTCATGGAAAGCACCCAGTCTTGGCTGAATGAGTTGAAGCTGAAGGCAAGTATCGGTTCACAGGGTAATGATGCCCTGATGTATGATGGCGAACTGAACTACTATCCTGCTGAAGACCGTTATAAGGTAAGTGATGTGAACGGTACTCCTGTTCCTGTATTCGATTCTTACAAAGGTAACAGGGACATCACATGGGAGACATCAATTTCTACCAACCTCGGTATCGAGTTCTCTCTGTTCAAGAATCGCCTGAGCGGTAGCATCGAATACTACAACCGCACGACCAAGGACATGCTCTACTATCGTCCTGTTGCAGTTTCAATGGGTTACGATAGCTATCCTGTCAACGAAGGCAGCATGTACAACCGTGGTGTTGAAATCCAGTTGAATGGTGTTGTTTACAAGGATCAGAACATTTCTGTTGAGCTGAATGCCAACCTGACAACCCTGAAGAACAAGATCACAAGCTATCCTACTGTCATGAAGGGCTCTATGCTGATTCGTGAAGAGGGTGGTAGCATCTATGAGTCATACCTCCGTTCTTATGCAGGTGTATGGCATGGTGATGCTTCAGAATACTCTTTCAACGACAAGTTCGACAAGTCAACTCTGACTTTGGGTGATGCTCTGTATTACTGCGATCCTGACGAAGGTGACTACAACGTTACCAATGTGTATACTGATGCAAAGCAGGCTCATCAGGGTTCTACCGCTCCTAAGGCTTATGGTGGCTTTGGCTTGAACGCTACTGCATACGGTTTCGATCTGAGCATGCAGTTTGCTTATCAGCTGGGTGGTAAACTTTACGACCACAAGTATCAGGGATTGATGTCAAGTAATGGTGGTACCGGTCACAACTGGAGCACCGATATTGCTGATGCTTGGAGTCCTGAGAATCCTTATAGCAATGTTCCTCGTATTGATACTGGCGTTAATGACAGTCAGGATGATTCTGATCGTTTCCTCATTAGCAGCAACTATCTGAGCCTGAACAACGTTACTCTCGGCTACACACTGCCTAAGAATCTGGTTCAGAAGATGGGTATTGCAAGTCTCCGCGTTTACGTAGCCGGTGACAACCTGGCCCTCTGGTCAAAGCGTAAGGGTCTTGATCCACGCCGTTCACTCACCATGGGTGTTACTACTCTCGGCGGTGGCTACTCTGACACCTATGCAGCCCTGAAGACTATTTCGGGTGGTATCTCTGTAACTTTCTAATTATTCAGTAACAACATTATACAGATTATTCATTATGAAATACAATAAGTCATATATCTTAGGCATTCTTGCTGCCGGACTGTTGACCACTTCGTGCTCTGATCTGGACACAACCCCCACTGGTCAACTCACAGGAGCGCAGTTTGCCGAATCACTGGAGAAAGATCCTAGTCTTTTGGCTTCTTCTGTTAGCGCCATCAACTATGCCATTGCCAAGGAGTATTGCGTATTTGGTGCTTCTCAGGGTCGTGCTGACGACTTCGGATGGCCTTCTTTTTGTCTGTCAGAGGGCTGTAACTCGGCTGATATCACTGGCATCGTTTCAGGTTACAACTGGTTCTCTACGGCTTCTACCTATGATGACCGTAACATCAACTATGCTAACCCTTACGAACGTTGGGCAATGTTCTACAATCAGATTAAGGCTTGTAACGACTTGCTTGACCAGATTGATCCCAACACAGACAATAAGAAACTGAAGCAGTACATGGGTGTTGCCAAGGCAGTACGTGCATGGGACTACCTGATTCTGGTACAGAGCTATGCAAAGACCTATGTCGGACATGAGAATGACAAGGCCGTTCCTCTCTATCTTTCTAAGAATGACGAAGGTGCATCTGAACTGACCACTGCCCGTCAGACCGTTGAGAGAGTATATGCTCAGATCGAGAAGGACCTTGCTATTGCGGCCACTGCACTGGAGGGCTTCGAGCGTGCAGACAAGACTTTCGCCAACCAGGCTGTTGTATTCGGTCTGCAGGCACGTGTAGCCCTGATTAAGAATCAGTGGGCTGACGCTGCAACCTATGCTCAAAAGGCTATCGACGCTGCTGCCGAAGAAGGCATTGTTCCTGCAACCATCGCTGAGGTGAGCAAGGCGGGTGCTATGTTCTGCCAGCTGAGCGAAACCAACTGGATGTGGGGTATGTCATTCTCTGCAAGCAACATTCCTACCGATGGCGAGTATGAGACTTGGGTATCACAGATTTCTTCGCTGGCATCTTACAGCTACACCACTGAAACCGGTAGCTATCGCGCCATCAACTCTCACCTGTGGAACAGTATTCCTGCTACAGATGTCCGTAAGGGCTGGTGGGTTGATGAGAATATGAATTCTCCTCTTCTGAAGGGTCTCACATGGAGCAATAGCGGTGAGACAACAGCTGTTGGTAAGGCTTGCGGCAACCTGATTGACTTCATTCCTTACACCAACATCAAGTTTGGATGCAATGCCGGTGAAATCGGAACTACCCACACTTGTGGCGACTTCCCCTTCATGCGCGTTGAGGAAATGTATCTCATCAAGGCCGAGGCCGAGGCTCAGCAGGGTCTTACCGGTGAGGCAACTACAACACTTGAGTCATTCGTAAAGGTATATCGTGATCCTTCCTATTCAGTAGCATCTGCTCCTGTTAGCAACTTGGTTGACGAGATTTGGCGTCAGCGTCGTATCGAGCTTTGGGGTGAAGGCTTTGCCATGAGTGACATCATGCGCTTGAAGAAGCCAGTTGTTCGCTATCTGGGTCTTACTGACGAAGTGACAAACTTCCCTGAGGCATGGCGATTCAATATTCCTGCCGAGGACGATATTCTGTTGGGTATTATTCCTCAGGATGAGATCAATGGTAATGAATATATTACTGATGATGACCAGAATCCGACTCGTTCAACTCCAGGCATGGGTGAGTATCCCGATTTGCGCGATGGAGTAACAGACAATTTCTAAATGATAATTTCAATAAGATACAACAATGAAAAAAAGCATATTTCTTACAGCAATTGCTGCCGTTTTAGCCTTGGCTTCGTGCGGCGATGATGACGACTACTCTTATTCAGCAGGTGAGCCGTCTGTAGGTGCATATCTTTCAGCTGCAAAGTCCTCATTCGTGTTTACTCCTGATGAGGCTAAGGTACTGAAGTTGACAGTGGGTCGTTCAGTTTCTACTGATGCCGAGACAGTAACACTGGAGGGTAATAATCCTGTTTTCAGTGTTCCTGCTTCAGTGGCCTTCGCTGCAGGTGAGAAGCAAAAAGAGGTTGATATTCCCTTCGTGCTGAATACTGGTGAAAGCGCTAAACTGACGGTTAAGATTACCAGTGCAACATCACAATATGGTTCTGGTTCTGTTACAGTCAACGTGGTGTGCGACTATAATTGGGAGAGTCTTGGCGAGGGTACCTTCAGCGATGCATTCATTGGCATCTCTGAAGCCAAAGTGGAGATTCTTCAGAATCCTTCAAATCCCAACATGTATCGTATTGTCGGTCCTTATAATGAAATGAAGAAAGCTGACGATTATGACCCATCGTTCCCACCATCAGATAATATGGATATTGTCATTATCCAGAATGGCGAACAGTACAATGGCATTACTGTTAACTATGACGATCTTGTTGGCTATGATAAGGTTCATACAGGTTATATCGATGCCGATGTTGCTTCTGAGAGAGTCGTGACACATCCTGCAATCTATACAAAATATGCAGATCCTGCGACTTGGTACAATAACTGCGTACTGGCTTATCAGGAGACGAAATCTAATGGCGTGACGCTTCCTGGAAAGGTCCAGTTGGCTCCAGTCTACAACTTGCCTCAGTATTCTACAGGTGCATATGGTTATCACCTGATCGATGAGAAAAATATCGTAATTATCAACTTCCCTGGCTATGTAGAGAGCGATTATGCTTTGTCATTCAAGTACTCAGGCAACTTTGCCGATCAGTTCGGCAAGGGTGAGTATGCTCTGGGTTCAGTTACTCTGGGTGCTGATGTTGCTAGCGCAAGATTGGCTGTGGCAACTGATGCAAACTACGACGATGTTGTAGCAGCTCTGGCAGCCGGAACCACTGGTGAGGTTGTCGAGGCATCGGGCGAAGTTAAGGTGCCTGTTGCTGGTGGCTCTGACCACTACTACATGGTAATCGTAGCCTTCGATGAGGACGGAAATGCTGTTGCTGCAGAAGATTTCCGCTTCTTCTTTACCTCATGCAAAGAACAGTGGACAGTAGTTGGAACTGGTGTTTACACATATGGAGCCGAAAGCTTAAATGTATATGATGTTGATGGCATGAGTTTCTATGAGGGATCAGCAAACGCAACCTTGTATAAGAGTACAACAACCGATGGCCTGTACACAATCAAGCCTTGGGCTAACGCAGAGGCAAACTATGGTCTTACCTTCTGGTGGGATACCGCAAGTAATGAGGTAATTGTTGATGGCGCTGACACTGGCGACGAAGACATCTGGGAAGAAGAAGGCGAGACCTATAACGAGGGTGCCGTAACATTCTACGAACTGGCTCTGGTAGGAGTAGAAGTAGGCTATGCATCTTTTTATGATCCTGCCAGCAAGACCTTTAATTTCTATTGCACCTATCTGAATGCCGAAAGTAATTGGTATGGAGCAGTCAAGGAGACCTTCGTTTTAGACGCAGCTGCTACGTCTCGTAGCTTCTCGCTTACTCCGTTTGCAAAGGCAAAGCATCATGGTAAGAGCCATCGCATGAACTACATGATGCAACGTGCCCTTTCTGCCAAGAAGGATATAAAGATTACGATGTAATTAGTACTCTAAATAAAAAATATCTGCTTCTTTGCTTAGTAAAGCAAGGGAGCAGATATTTTTTTTGTTCAACTGAATCAGTTGGGGTAAAGTTTCTTTTCGTGATTCTTCGGAAATGCCGATGTGTACAGGTGTTT
>Ga0265298_10000540_pt1 | contig 56258 bp, 101 predicted proteins | sample AusTroGonzalo_MG_3_FD_193486 | JGI IMG/M metagenome (GOLD analysis project Ga0265298, IMG submission 193486) | Bovine rumen microbial communities from tropical cattle in Woodstock, Queensland, Australia - Gonzalo_01 | ecosystem: Host-associated > Mammals > Digestive system > Stomach > Rumen ... | reverse complement strand
GGTATGCCGACAGCACCGATGATAGTGAAGCAACGCCTGTTAGTCAGGCACAAAGCGGAAAGATAAAGTTTCACTCAATGGGTGTGCATCCGGCACGACCTTTACATAAAGCGGTTTTGGCTTGCATAGAGCAGGTCAGGGAAATAGCACAAGAGGTATTCGGATGAGTTCTGTATGGATTGACAAACGGATAGATAAAATCTTTTCGCGCGTCAAGAACAAAACAACAAATGCGTTGAAGTCGAAATATCCCGACATCAACTTTACACAGGACGATTCGGAAAACGTAAATGCTAAATTCCCAACCGTATATATGTTTTTCGATACGGTAGAGAGAATGTCTACTCTTGACGGTGGGGTGATAAATTCCGTCTACATGACTATTGGAACGCAGATAAGTGTAACCAAAACGCAAGGTAATAATGCGGCGCGTGAGGTTAATACAAAAGTGCGTGATGAATTAGTCAATTTAGGATTTAGAGCCTCGGGTAGTCCTATTCCCACAGTATCGGGGGACGTAAAAGTTATCAACGCTAACTATCAACGGATGGTTGGTTACAACGATCCATTTTAACAGGAGGTAAAAAGATATGGCAGTAAATGAGGCAGGTATATCGACCCTTGGTATTACTTTCGGATATGCCGTAGGATCAACAAAGCCCGCAACGTTCACACAGCTTGATCGTATTTCTTCCATCGGTGAGTATTCAATCACAAACGAAACGATTGACATTTCCTGTCTTGAGGATTTGACAACCAAATACGTCAGGGGTCGTGGCACGACATCAGATAGTATTCCCGTGGTCGTTAACTGGACAGACGAAACCGAAGCCGAGTGGGAGGCTGTTCTTTCAGCTTATAACGGACGTACAAGCGGTCAGACAATGTGGTGGGAGATCATCGTACCGGGCATGACAAAGGCGGCTTTCTTCAAAGCACAGCCCCCGACAGCCCTTCCCGTACCCTCAATCGAACAGAACGGTGCGTTCACGAACACGATGAACCTTGTCGCAGAGGACTTGGTCGGTTGGGACACGAAGGTAAATTTTCTTGAGCCGACCTTGAGCGCATTAAGTTTAGGGTCGGCTACTTTAACACCTACCTTTGATGATGATGTATTTGAATACACAACGAACATCACGGACGCATCAACCACAGTAGCGGCAACAGCCACGAACACGGGCGATACCGTAGAGATTTTCCTTAACGGAACATCAAAGGGATCAGGTACAACTTCTTTATCAAAATCTTGTAGTTGGACGGCAAGTACCGATACCGTAGAGGTAAAGGTAAAGCATATACAATCCACGTTGACATACAAGATCACAGTTACACACAACGCATAGCGTGAACAGGGCGGGGGAAACCCCGTCCTTTCCCTATGGGTATAGCCGAAAGGCGGGGAAAGGAGCAAATATGACTAAAATCTTTACGGTTAATGGTAAGACATACCATGCAAAGGAATTTAACTTTAATTTCCTTTGTGACTTGGAAATGAAAAACTTATCCCTGGAGGATATAGACAAGCGCCCTATGTCGCTTATCCGCGCATATCTTGCGTTTAGTGCCGGACTTACGGACGAACAAGCCGGACAGGAAGTAGAGGCACATCTTGAGAACGGTGGCAAGTTTAATGACATCGTGGATGTAATGAGCGCACAGATGCAGGATTCGGGTTTTTTTCGGTCGATCAGGGAGAGCGAGGAAAAGGACGCAGGCGCGACTTCAGCGAAGAGTCCAAAGAGCAAAAAAGCATAAGTGATTATCCCTGCTTAAGAGATTACTACGAAGCGGAATGGTTGCCGAAGATCATTCCCCTTGGTGTGACATATAAAGAGTTCTGGGACTTGAACCCACGCATAATAAACGTAATGGTAGATGCGTATAACGAAAGTAAAAAGAACGAGATACGCACAGCAAATATGCTTTACCATTTAGAGGGTATGTACTTTGTAGATGCCCTGTTATGCACAGTAGGAAATATGTTCAAGGGAAGGGGGCAACAATCCTTTGATTATCCGAAAGAACCATATACATTAGACCTTGAATATGAGGAAGGTCTTGATATGGCAGACGAGGAAAACGTCAAGATAGCCCGTCAGCGTAGAAATTTCGTAACACAGTTAAACAATATGTTCCGTGATTTAGAGCCTGTTTTAGAGGAAAAGAAGAACAATGCCGAACATTGATAGCTTATCAATACAATTTAGTACAAAAGGCACAAAAACAGCCGTAAACAATATAAAAGATATGGCGTTAGCGGTAAGAAGTCTTGCGACAAATATCAATGCTATTGACGCAAGTAACCTCAATGCCGTTGCTAATTCCATGAAACAGTTGAAAAATTCTGCTCCAACGAAAGATCAGACGGCTAGGGTTACGGCTTTTGGTAACGCTATAAGTGGCATTGCTAAAACATTTGAAACCACGGATGCTAGTAAAATGGCGGCTTTTGCCGAGAACATGACGGCATTAAAGAAAGCTGCCCCTACGAAAGCACAATCAGAAAGAATGGGCGGTCTTAATACCGCCCTGGGTGCTTTATCCGGCACGATAAATCAGATAGACGGTGGCAAATTAACCACATTCACAACGGGGATGGAAGTATTGAAAAAGTCTACTCCCACAAGCAAACAGGCAGAAAGAATGTCTGCGTTTGCCACCGCTATTAAAGACTTGTCTGCGGCTATCGGTGCGGCTAATATTACCGAGTTTTCAAAGGATATGGCAACACTAGGCGGTGCGGTAGAGGCTTTCAAGAAGTCAAGCGTTAATTCCATCCAAAATGCGGTTACGGCTATGCAGAACATGGGACAGACCGCACAGCAGACAGCCACAACTATATCTAATGCCACACCGAAAAATCCGGGCAATCCAACGGCAGACGGAAGTACAAAGAACGCAATTCAGCAGACGCAGGTACTTATTGATGCGCTTGACAAAGTACAAGTTAAGACAACCACAGTTCAAAGCATCTTGCAGAGGATGGGTCTTTTTGTGCCTACAAAACAATTTAAGAACCTTGAAGAACAGGCAGAAAAGGTAAGAGGAAAGTACAACGAACTGCGCGAGGCACTTCAAAGAGCCGTAAACGAGGGTGATATAAAGGCAGACGGTACAGAATACAAGAAGAAGATGGCAGAACTTGATGCCCTTCGTGAGAAATACAACGAACTGATCCTGAAACAGCGTGAACTTGCACAGGAGGGGGGAAGGTTTACCATCAACCCTGCCGTTGCAAATGCAGTAGAAAAAGTCAAAACATCATTCAATGGTCTACAATCCCTGTTAAACGGGGTCAATTCAGGTCTTAAAAGTGTAACAAGCGTTGCGGATAGATTCGTTAGCAAACTCCGTAACATGGGGAAATCCGCTAAAACGGCAAAGAAAGAAACCACTTCATTAGCGGATGCCGCAAAGAAACTTTCTAATGAATTTTTCCGTGTATCAAAAATGCTGAAACTTATGGTTACCCGTATGGCACTCCGTACCGTAATAAAAGAGGTCGGAGAAGGGTTTAAGTCATTAGCATTACATTCAGATGAATTTAATAAAAGTATGTCGGGCATAATGAACGCTTCAAAACAGTTGGGTTATTCATTTGCCGCTATGGTAAGTCCCCTTATTGAGAAGTTTGCCCCGGCTATAATTTACGTCATCAATCTTTTTATAAAGTTAACAAATATAATTAATCAGCTTTTTGCGTCGTTATCCGGCAAGAAAACTTATGAAAAGGCAATAGAATTTACTGATGATTGGCGCAAATCAATCGAAGATTCGAACAAAGAAGGCAAGAAACTCAAAAAGACCGTACTTGGTTTTGATGAACTTAATCAGTTAACAGATAAAACAAAAGGGCAGGACGATTCAAAGAATATCAAAGATATGTTTGAAACGGTCGCTATCGAACAGAAATGGAAGAAGTTAGCTGATTATATAAAAAAGATTGCAAAAAAACTTTTTGACCCTATCAAAAAGGCATGGGAGAAAGTCGGAACATTCGTAAAGAACGCATGGAAACGCGCGTTGAACGAAGTCCTTAAACTTGGTAAATCCATAGCCCGTGACTTTTGGAAGGTATGGGAAGAAGAAAAGACACAAAAAATCTTTGAAAATATTTTAAAGATTATTGGATATATAGGTCAGGCGGTCGGCAACCTTGCAAAGCGTTTTCGTGAGGCTTGGGACAAGAACAACACAGGCTTAAAGATACTTCGCAATATTCGTGACATAATTCTTATAGTCACGAAATATATTAAGAAGATGGCAAAAGCAACGGCAGAATGGGCGGATGAACTTGATTTCAGTCCTATTCTCACGAAGTTTAACGAATGGCTTGATAGTTGTAAACCCGTTGTCGATGCCTTGATGGGTATTGTTTCCGACTTCTACGAAACGGTTATTTTACCTCTTGGCAAGTGGGCGATTGAAGAAGGCGGCCCACAGTTATTAAAAGTATTCATTGATTTTAACAAGAAGGTCAAGTGGGATTCTTTAAGAACAAAACTACAAAAACTTTGGGAACATTTAGAGCCATTTGCCGAACGAGTAGGTGAGGGCTTAATAATCTTTATCAATGATTGCGCCCAGGCATTAGCAGATTTCCTCAATAGTCAAGAGTTTGAAGATTTCTTAAAGGCCGTTGAAGAATGGATGGATAGCGTTTCGGCACAGGATGTTGCAGACGGGTTAAAGGCTATTTGTAAGGCTTTGCTTGGCTATGCGGTATTAAGCGGAGTATTTTCCGTTTTGGCGAAAGTTGCAGAGTTTTTGACGTTGCTTAAAACTTTGGCCCCGCTTATCAAAGTTGCGGTTGTAATAACGGTTGCCCTTGAAGGAATTGAACTAGGGAAAACTCTAGGTGCGTATTTATTCCCTGATGATAAAGAGTTATACGAGCATTATAAAAGCATATCCGGCACTATTGAAATGATAAAAGACCTCTTTGTGGGTCTTTGGGATTGGCTAAAAGAGTATTTCTCAACATTATTTGATTTAGCTGCGTCTGAATTAAATTTTGTAGGTCAGCTTATTAGTACCATAACCAACATCGGAAGTGGTACAACAATGCAAGATTTTTGGGACACAATGGATGCCTATAATGAAATGATGGATAAATTCAAAGATCATTCCATTTGGTCCCCGCTTGTTAAAGATTCGAGTGATGCGACAAAAACTTTGGGCGAGTTCAAGCAAGGTTTGCATGAAGCGAGTGATGAAGTTGAGCATTTAAAGACCACATCAACGTCAGGTATGCCGACCGATGTTTGGGAAAAACTCAAAGATAAAGAAAAAGAGGCAACCCAAGCCGTAAAGGAGTACAAGGAAGAAGTCAAGCCCGTATATGAGGCAAAAGGATCTAAAGCCGGAATACCTAGTGATGTTTGGGAACGCATAAAGGATTCTGCGGGTAACGCCAAAACGTCAGTAGGAGACTACAAAAAAGAAGTTGATGATAGCTTGGAAACAAACAAAATGCTTTTGGATATTATCAACGACTTAAAGACGAGCGTAGGGAATTTGTCAACTACTACGGGGCAAACGTCTGATAGCTTGAAAAAAGCAAGCGACAAGACAAACGAACTTAAAACCTCATTTGACAAGGTTAATACCGTTGAGCCTGTTTTTGATACCTCACTTAAAAAAATATGTGATGGCCTAGAAGGTGTTAAAACAGATACAACCGACCTTGCCGGAACAAACAAAATAGAGTGGAACACTATTACATCCGATGTGGCAAATTCTGAACTAGCCTTTTCGGGAACTATGAAAGAAATGTCGCAGAGTACGGATGATACAACAAAAACGCTACTTGACGATGCCGACAAGATCAGCAAGGCATTTACTAAAGAAAAATGGACGTTCCAGGGTGTAGCAGACGGACTAGGAGAGACATTCAAACGTGCAAGGGAGGCTATCAAGGGTGAGTGGAATCAGATAGCCGACAAGTTGAACGGAGAACATACCGTTGGTGCTGAAAGAATCAAGATAGACCTTCCGAAGTTTGCCCGTGGCGGGTTTCCTGAAGATGGGGTATTCCTCGCGTCACATCACGAATTAGTGGGACACTTCAGCAACGGAAAGACAGCCGTAGCAAACAACGCGCAGATTGTTGAAGGTATCGCAAACGGTGTATATCAGGCAACGGTAAGAGCGAACGCACAGAACAACGGAAATAACAAATACATTTCCAACACGATAGTAGTTGACGGTGAGGTTATCGCAAGGACGGTAACAAAAGCGCAGGAAAGACAGAATTTCAGGTATTCACCGACATGAGGACAGTTCCGGCTGTCCTCTTTTAATGAGGTAAATTATGGCTTTTACATTCAAAGTAAACAACGCAAGTGTGAAAACACCGAGTAAGTTCGGATGGTCATTACAGGATGTGTCTGCCGCAGACAGCGGAAGAACACAGGACGCTTTGATGTGGAAAAACCGGGTTGCAACAAAAGAGAAAATATCCCTTGAATGGGCGGGTGTAACCACGGCAGAGGCATCGGCAATATTAGGCGCTTTCACGGCAGAATATTTTGATGTGACGTATCATTCACCGCTAACCAATACAGACGTTACAAAAACCTTTTACCGGGGTGATGCGTCAGCACCGTATTATTGGTGGGTTGACGGGGGCAGAATGGAAACGGTCAGCTTTGACATTATAGAGAGATAGCATGAAAAGTACATCGGCAACATTCAAACAAATATTAGCGAACAAGACCGCGAGGAAATACCTGATAAAAGTTGACTTGACCCTTGCCAATAATACCGCGCTGCACCTGACCGAGGATGATATATGGGAAGATTCGTTCGGGATCGAAACGGCATCAAGTAGCACATCGTCCTTTGACATTGGAACGGCTGTTATCGGGCAATGCAAGTTCACGATCAATAATATAGATGGCGATTTTGACAATTACGATTTCTTCAATGCAGAAGCGACCGTATGGCTTGGATTGGACGGTGACAAGGTAAGTAACGTTCAACAGTATTACCGTATGGGCGTTTACACGGTAGACGAGCCGAGTGTTGCGAACGGTCTTATATCGCTTACATTGCTTGATAATATGTGGCTGTTTGATGTGCCGTTTAGTGAAGCAGGAGTGACGTTTACTTCTTCAACTACGGCAAGAAGCATAATACAGACGATGTGTACGCATTGCGGAGTAACTTTAGCAACGCAGAGTTTTCACGGGTATGATTTTTCGATAACAGAAGCACCCGAAGATACGAACGAAATGAACTGTCGTGAGGTATTACAGTACATTGCAATGATAGGTTGCAATTTCTGTTATATGGACAGTACGGGAGCGTTACACATAGCATGGTACAACACGAGTGCGACATCAGCGACAACGGTAACTTGCGACCTTAACCAGAACACATCATTCGGTACAGAGGATATAGAGATAACGGGTGTCAAGTTCGTGATAAACGAAACGGCACACAGAATAGGATCAAACGGGTATTGTCTTGAATTAGAAAATCCGTTTGTTAACGAGGACAACGTAAGTGATGTTCTTAATTCCATATGGGATGTATTGGAGAACTTCACATTACGGACATTTAACGTTACAACGGCAAGCGATTTATCTGCTGAAATAGGCGATAGGATAAAGGTAAAAGACTACCAAGGCAACTACGTTTATTCATGGGTGACAACTAACTCATTCAAGTTGGCAAGTCACATCATGCAATGCAACGCCGTACCGCCTAACAGAACCTTGATTAAAAGGTATTCCAAGGAAGTCAAAGCGGCTGTCGAAGAAGCGCGGAAACAATCGAAAGAATTAATATCGTCATACGATGAAAGCGTCCAAAGGCTCAATCAGTTAGTAGAGCGGTCAATGGGTGCATTTAGTGATTATGAGGATAGTCCGAACGGTGGCAGGATATTCTATATCTCAAATATGCCGATAACAAAAGACCCAGATACGGGGATATGTTCATTCGAGAGCGGTTCTATCGTATGGAGAATGGCGGGTGATGTATTTAGCGTTTCAAGAGATGGTGGTATCACTTGGGTTAACGGTTACGATCCGAGTACGGGCGAACTGATAGTCAATGTCTTGTCTGCAATCGGAATACAAGCTGAATGGGTGAGAACCGGCACACTTTACGTTGGTGGTTCAACGGGTGGTACGGAATATCCAACCATTGAGGTTTACGATGCGAACGACAATCTGATAGTCGAGATAAACCGAAACGGTATCACGATGCACAAGGGGATAATTTCGTCACCCGATTATGCGGAAGTAAGCGGAGCGACATACAGTACAACGGGTATGAAACTTGATGTGCTGAATAAGATATTGAGAAGCCCGTATTTCTCGATTGATACAAACGGGGCATACTTCCGAGGAACTATTCAGATAACGGGTGATGTAGAGGTAAGTCGAGGGTCGTTTAGACCGACAGACTACTATATCGCTACAGACTTCTATTTGCAGTTCAGCCAAGCGGAAGGTTACGAAGGTACGGGAACAGTTGTGATTAAGCGTCATAACTTTGTTCAAGAAGGTGGCGTATGGGTAGAAACGACCTCAACGGTTGATACTATAACCTTGGTAGACGATACACCCGAACTTTCAACGGTGCTAGACCATACTTGCGGTCAGAATGGCAAGGACTATTACGAGTTTGATATAACATCTTCTTCGATAGTGACGATTTTGGCGAAAGATTTAAGCCTAGCGTATGTCGGTACGGAAGGTTTCAGAGGATTCTTACAAGGTATCTTTGAAGGTTATCTCAAAACTAATGTCGGTGAGATTGCGGGATTTAGGTACGGGCAAGGTACGGGTGGCACATACGCAGGAGAAAACGGTGGTTTTGTTGACGCAGATGGTTACAACTTCTCGATGCGCGATGGTTTTGGCAGACGTAACGGGGCGTTGTTAAGGCTTTACGATAACGTCTTTAACCTTGGTAATTCGGACGGACATTTTGTTTTCTTTAAGTCTGATAGTCACGGTGGTGGCGCAGATGGTGCGGCAATCCATGTTGATTCTAACAACCTAAACATATTCAAGACGGATAATAACCATGTTGTTACGGGAAGTATTCTTTGGAATGACGGAACGGTTTACACAAATAGCAGAGTAACGGCAAGCACTACGGACATAACGGCAGGGTCAACGCAACTTCCAACGGGTGATATTTACTTGGTTTACGAATGATATGGCAAAAAAGGTTTACTACGGCATAAACAACATAGCGAGAAACGTAAGTAAGATATATGTCGGTGTAAACAACACGGCTAGGAAAGTGTTAAAAGGCTATGTCGGGGATGCTAACGGAGTGGCTAGGCTGTTTTTTGATAATAGTGTACCTACGCTTAATGTCGGGGTTGCTACAAGTATTCGTAACGCAGGAAGTGACGCATTGAACGTAGGCGTTACTACAAGTATAAGAAATGCGGGTAGCGGTGCATTGAATGTTACGGTAACAACGTCAATAAGAAATTATACCCCGTAAAGGAGATATTATGGCACAAGTAGATTTTAGTAATGCAGTGTTAGATGTAAATGATGGGCTTCCACTTACATATAGCAATTATCTGGCTATAAATGGAACTGCACGATTTATAAATAATAACGATTCCATTACATATTCTTATCCAACCGTTACGAAAATTTATGACACGCCGTCAAAAGTGTCTATTCTTTTTACGGGTAGCGTAACAGACGGAAGTGGAACTTCTTTTGTGTTAAGACATCCGCAGTTGTATAACATTTGGAAAGTATCAAACATATCTTTTTCATCGGGCGATACATACGCTTTTGTTATAGACATAGAAGTAAGCGGGAATACATGAGGTGATGATATGGCAGAAGTAGATTTTTCAAATGCGAGGATAGAACTTGACACACGAAAACCCGACAATCCGACAGTTGCCGAGAATGTGGCTTTAACTTTAGCAGGCGGTCGATTATATGATGCTTCGGGGAATAGTATTGTATCATCATACAATATCTCAAATTTAATAAATCAGCAAAAACAGTTAATGTATCTTTATCATGGTACATTCAATGCAAGCGGAACGGAAGTTTATTTAACTACAACTAATTTTGGAACAGGGTGGAAGATTACAAACATATCATTCCAAAGCGGAGATACATACGTTTTTCAGATAAATGCAACGCTTGTTTGCAATTAGAAGGGAGTAGCACATGAGTACAATAATCAGAGGTACGACACCAACGCTGACATTCAACGTCAAGAATGAGCAGATGGATTTAGCAGAAATAGCGGAAGTATGGATAACCTTTAAGACGAAACCGGGTGTAAAGCAGATAGAAAAGACCTACGACATAAACAATGTTACGATAGATGCGGCAGAAAAAACCATCACGCTTTCGTTGTCACAGGAAGATACGCTAGAGTTTGCAAACGCACAGATGCTTGTTCAAGTCAGATTACGAATGAATGACGATATGGCTTTTGCATCCGCGATTATTGAAACGTCTATCGGTCAGATATTGAAAGACGGGGTGATTTAATGCAAGGTCAGCGAGTTATAGATAGTGTTCTTTACCTTGACGTATTTCTATCCGAGAGTTCACAGGAACTTGATATTTTCCTAGAAAACGGTACGCAGGAACTAGAGATAGAAATGGTCGGCGGGTCAGAGGGTAGGTTGCCGTGGTATCTTGGCGAGTACGAGGTTGACCCCCGCAAGGTTGAACAGACATTAGAAACGAGAAATAAAAGTATGAGGTCGGATGTGGTTGTGCATCCGATTTTTTATTCAGAAGTGCCGAATGATTACGGTGATACTTGTTACATAGGCTTGGAGTAAAGGAGTAGAGAAATGGCAAAAAACAAAATCATTTTCGGTGATACCGTCCTAATCGACCTTACGATGGATAGTCTGACCGCTTCAAAGTTGTTGGTTGGTTATACCGCGCATGATCGTGGCGGCGAAGCAATCACGGGTTCATGTACTTTTGATGCCGATACTTCGGATGCAGACGCGACAGACGCAACTATCCTGTCGGGCAAGACCGCCTATGTTAACGCTAACAAGGTTACGGGTGCTATGCCGAATAGGGGTGAGGTTGTTCTTACCATTGACGATGTAAACGATGAGCTTCAGATACAGAACGGCTATCACGATGGGTCGGGCGTTGCAAAGCTTGATGCGACAGAAAAGGCGAAGATAATTGCCGGAAACATCAAAAAAGATATTGAGATACTCGGTGTAACAGGAACATACGAAGGTGCGGCAACACCTACATCGGCGGCAAAAACAGTAACGCCGTACACGACTTCAAAAACCTATTTACCTTCGGGAGAAAGTACACCCGTTGATTATTATTCGCAAGTTACGGTCAATGCGATTGCATACACGGAAACACCTAATACCTACGGAACTACAGTAACCATAGGTGACGTTGACCCCGATGCGTAAAGGAGTAAGAAATGGCAACAAATAAAGTTGTTTATGGGAATACAACCCTTATAGATTTAACGACCGATACCCTTACGGCAAGTGTGCTTGGCTCGGGATATACGGCACATAGCAGAAGCGGAGATCAGATAACAGGAACGGCAAATCTTGATGGCGCGGTATGGGGAAACATCACGGGTACGCTTTCAAATCAGACCGACTTAAAGGGAGAACTTGACAAGAAGGTATTAACCAAGACCAAAGCACAGTACGATGCGTTACCGAGTGTCGAGAAGAACGACCCCGACAGTATTTACTTTGTTCCCGATTATGAGGACACAAGTAAAACGTGGGTTGCTCTGGACGATACCACTACCGCAAACGACAAGGTATGGAGTTCATCAAAGATAAGTTCCGAGTTGGCATCTACCACAAGGCTTGATGATAGCGTAACGGCAAATGACAAGTCGTGGAGTTCAACCAAGATTGCCACGGAGTTAGGCAAAAAGTACGACATGAACGACACGGTAGAAACCGACCTTGCGGATGATGATAAGTTCCCCTTTTACGACTATTCAGTTTCGGCAAAGCGCAATAGCACATGGGCGAACATCATCGCAAAGATAAAGGGTGCGTTGTCTGCGGTGGCAACGTCAGGTTCGTACAACGATTTGTCAGACAAGCCTACGATCCCTGCGGCGCAAGTAAATAGTGATTGGAACGCATCAAGCGGAGTTTCAGAGATTTTACATAAACCGACACTAGGTACGGCGGCGGCTAAAGATGTTCCTGTTAGTGGAAATGCCGGGCAGACCGAGGTTGTGCTTGGTAGTGATAGCAGACTTACAGATGCGCGTAATGCGGCAGACGTTTATTCATGGGCAAAAGCATCCGAAAAACCGTCATATACCGCAAGCGAAGTAGGCGCGATACCATCTACCGACAAAGGGGCAAATAACGGTGTTGCTAGTCTTGGTAGTGATGGCAAAGTACCTTCTTCTCAATTACCGAGTTATGTCGATGATGTTCTTGAATATGCAAGCGTATCTGCTTTTCCGTCTACGGGTGAAAGCGGCAAGATTTATATTGCCCTTGATACCAACAAAACATACAGATGGAGCGGTTCTGCTTACATAGAAATATCAGAAAGTCTTGCTCTGGGCGAAACATCCTCAACGGCTTATGCGGGTGATAAAGGTAAGACGAACGCAGATAATATTTTGGCAATACAAGGGTTAATTCCGAGCGGGGCGTCATCAAGCAATAAATTAGCCACAGCAAGTGATATACCTTCCGTACCGAGTGCTTATACTTCTAATCCATCAATGGATGGAACGGCAAGTGCGGGTTCAAGTGGAAGTTGGGCAAGGGGAGATCATGTTCATCCTAGTGACACTAGCAAAGCAGACAATACAACTTCTTTTACCGAAGCCAGTACAAGGGCAAACATAGCAAGCGGCGAAACAATACCTACTATTTTAGGAAAAATCAAAAAGTATTTTTCTGACCTAAAAGACCTTGCTTATATTGCCAAGGATGGTACGTCAAGTACGAAATACCTTAAAGGTGATGGCACATGGGACACTCCGACAGACACAAAAAATACTGCTGGCTCGACAGACACAAGTAGCAAGATATATCTTGTTGGTGCGACAAGCCAAGCCGCAAATCCGCAGACTTATTCGGATAACGAGGTGTTTGCACAAAATGGTGTTTTATCATCAAAAAAATTATCCCCGAAATGTATAACCGCACTCACAGGAACAGGAACGGCAGGACAGGACAAAGGGTCAGGCTCAACAAACAGATATGTACCCGCATTGTGGACTTTTAACCAAAGTATAACGGTAGCGGATGGCGAAGTGTACTTTATTAAAATTCCTGTTGCGGGTGGTACTTATGGCGTTTGGCTTTCACTCAATAACGGAACAAATTATTATCCTGTTGCGATAAGTAATAGTAGCGGTAGATTTCAAACAAATTCACCTATAAATTCTGTTATTGCCGTAAGTTATGAAAGTGCAGGAGTATGTAACTGTTATGCAATGGCAGGTGCAGATAGCAGAACAGACGTAACAGGGTGCTTTAGAGTGGTAGATAGTTACGACACTACTTACTCGAACATGAGTACATCCGAGTTGACAACGGGTACAGTTACGACATCAAGGGTTGTTCGGTCGGATTATTTGAAGTCGGGTATAAATTCACTCATAGATACCAAGATAAACGCTCTGGATGTAACAGGCGCATCAAACATAGCCGCATCCAAGACAATAAAATCATGGAGTGAAGCGGATGGAAAAGTAAACATTACTACGCAGGATATATCAATTACTAAATCCCAAATAAGCGATTTTCCGACTGTGGATAGCACACCAACCGCAAGTAGCACTAACCTTGTTGAGAGTGGCGGCGTTTATTCGACAATGGCGCACAAAATCAAGCGGACGGGAGTTACCGCATCGGAAGGTTCAGAGGTGAGAATACCCGCAAGCGGTACAGACAGTAGGATAACCGCAAGTAGTTATGTAGTGCCGTTCTGTGATGATATAGACGGTAGGGGCGTTGTGGTCAAGTCATGTGTAGCATCAACAGGATATGCCACGATAACTCTTGGTGAGGCTATCTCAAATAAGAACATTGGCGTAATAGTAATCAATCAGTAAAGGAGTGCCTAATGGGAACTATATTTCACGGTGGAGTGCCATATAGCGGTTCACCCGCCACTTGGGGCGAGATAAACGGTACGTTATCCGACCAAGCAGACCTTAATACGGCTTTGGGGTTAAAGAAGAATGTCGCAGATAGTGACGCTTGGACTTCTGCCGTAACACAAGCAAACGGTGTAGCAGTCTTTGATAACCTTGACCCATCTTACGGTTACGACATTAAGTATGTGAGTTCTGGCAATTCAGCCTCAATCCAAATACCGATATGGACTAATCTAAAACAGGAAGATGGCACGACAACAGGCACAATCAAACTGACATACACTATTTTGGGTGGTACGAATGGCGCAAGTCAGTTCAAGCTTCGAATTTTGAAGTAAGTATTGACGTTTAACAGATAGTTTGATAGGTAAAGAACGAAAGGAGCAGACTATGGAAAAACTTAAACTTGATAACCATGTTTACGATGTTTTGAAGTATATTTGTCAGATCGCTCTTCCGGCACTTGGAACGGCGTACTTTGGAATTGCGCAGATATGCAACCTTCCATATGCCGAACAGGTTGTAGGCGTGATCGCGGTTATAACAACCCTTCTCGGTACGCTTTTAGGTATCAGCACACATCAGTACAAAAAAGAGGATAAAGCATGAATACCCCCGATAAAGTCATAGCGATAGCACAGGCAGAAGTCGGCTATCTTGAAAAATCTAAAGCTGCATATCAGGCAGACCCGAATGTTTTATATGACAAAACCAAAGGGGCAGGAAGTGATAATTACACGAAGTACGGAGCGGAAATGAAAGAAGTCTATCCGCAGACTATGGATTTTCCGGCTGCTTGGTGTGATTGCTTTGTGGATTGGTGTTTTTATAAAGCATACGGTGTTACCACAGCACAGAACATGATATGCGGTAACTTTGACGATTACACGGTCAATAGTGCGCAGATGTATAAAAACAAAGGTGCGTGGTACACGTCCCCTGAAGTGGGGGATCAAATCTTTTTCAAGAATGATACCCGGATATGTCATACAGGACTTGTAGAAAAAGTCGATGATGAACGTGTCTATACCGTAGAGGGAAATACAAGCGATAAGAACGTGCTTGAACCAAACGGGGGATGCGTTGCCCGAAAGAGTTATCCGCTTGATTATGCCAAGATAGCGGGTTATGGCAGACCGCGCTATGACAATGCCGAGGAAGTGTTGCATTATATCCAAGGTATAGACGTAAACGAAGCACAGGGCGTAATAGACTTTGAACAAGTCAAAGAAGCGGGGATTGAGTTTGTCTGTATGCGGTCTACGAAGAAGAGCGGCAATCCAGACGCCTATTTCGAGAGAAACCTTGCGGAGTGCATCGACAAACACCTTGACTATTCATGCTTTAAGTATGCTTATGCAAAGACGCACGAAGTGGCAAGGATAGAAGCTGACGGGGTTATCAATCTGATTAAAGACCGCAAGATGCCGATATGGTATGACCTTGAGGATGATACACTTATACCGCTTGGAAAAGACGGTATCGAAGGTATCACGCTTGCGTTTATAGGTGAGTGCAAAGAAGCGGGATTTGATGTCGGTATCTATTGCAACAAAACGTGGTATGACAATTACATTTCTGATTATCTCAAAAAGAAATTTAAGTTTTGGATCGCACGTTACGGCAAGAACAATGGCGAAATCATGGAAATGTATAAACCCAAAGGAAAGAATATTGTTGCATGGCAATACACATCAAAAGGACGTGTGCCTGGAATAAACGGTGACGTTGATCGTGATGTGCTGTGTTAATTAAAAAGGAGATAAATTATGCCAGAGGTAAACATGATACAAGACAACCCGTATAAGTACAACCGTTCCGAAGCAAACGTGCTAGGGGCGAAGAATTTGCTTATATTAAACGATGCGTCAGATGGAAATGCAAGTGGAGTAGATTATACATTTGACGCAAAAACAGGAAGTATAACAATGGATGGCACAGCAAGCAATGACGCATACAAAGGAATTGCAAGGCTGTATTATGCAGACATTTTGGCAAATAAAGAGATTAAATTTTCTGTTGAACCTTCCACAGACTTTGCTTTGTACTTCCAATATTGGCAAGGAACATCAACGAGAGTAAGCATAGAAGGTAGTACTGATGAAAACGGCATAAAGGTAATGACACCTACGTTCAGCAATTATGACAATATTGTTGTGGGTATATACGTCAAGAAAAACAAGACGGTAACGAACAAGACGGTATATCCTATGCTCCGTCTAGCATCCGACCCGTCCGATGAATGGCAACCTTATGCCAAGACCAACAGACAGTTAACCACAGACAAATGTGAAAATTCTGTAATAGCAAATGTCGAGAATGGTGCAACGGCATTAAAAGGTTATTATAAAGGAGAACATTTCATCCGTGATGGGAAGTTCTGTACGGTTACGGCTTCTATTAGCCAAGGGGAAACACTCACAGAAGGTTCAAATTACAAAGCGCGAAATGTAGGAAATATACTAGAGATTTTTTCTAGGAATACTATCCTTGAAGTGAGTTTGAACGGTGGTCAAACCAAAACTATAACATTTGACGGTAATGCTAGTGGATATATCTTTTCCATGTTGACAGATAGTGATGGCAGTATTTACTATTTTGGGGAATCAGCAAATGCTATAGCCCCTATTGTTGGTAGCGGTTCTACGAATGTTTTGGTAACAAAACCGACTACAAGTTCTATACAAATAAAAAATAATCTTAGTTGGAGTGTTCACTTCTTCATTTTATCCGCTAGAGGTGGGGCAACAGTAACTACAAGTTAAAGGAGGACTAAATCAATGAAATACTATGTAATGCAAATCAGCAACGGAAATTTACAGACCGACAAAATCACGGAGTGGACAGACCTTGACAAAGCAAAGGTAAAATACCATGACCTTTGTAGAATTTTTTGGAATACTCCCGAAGTCGTAACAGGGTATGTGTTCGTTATGGATAGTCAAGGTAATATTTTGGAAGATTACAAGGAGTTCATCACGCATCCGACAGAACAGGTGTAAACCATATCGGCAAGTCAAGATAACATAGTCAGCACTTTATAAGCGCAAAAACTATCGTTGTATCAGCACCTTGGCTTGCCGTTTTACATGGGGAGCATATCCTTTAGGATATAGAGCAATGCACGTTAACTCTTAAAAAGGTCGGTGTATAGCCTTTAGGCGGCTTCCGTGGGTGACGGGGTGCGAAAGCGTAGAATATCACCCATTTGTAGGGAAAAGCAGACGTGCTGAGTACCGACCTATCAAGTCCCTCAACGATGCGTAACATGGCGGGTTTTTTGAGCGTTTCACAAATGGCACAGCCGTTTCGCATCCGAAAGGGTGCTATTTTTGACATTGAAAATACCTCCTATTTTTGGTATAGGGTAAGCAAGAGGGAAAAAGATATGTTTAATAGTGACATTATAGTTTCAATAATAACAGGAATACTAACTCTTATCGGTGTGATTATCACTAATAGCGAATCAAACCGTAAGATTGAGCATAGATTAGAAGTTTCACAGGCTATCACAGATACAAAACTTGAAAACCTCACACAAGAAGTGCGGAAACAGACAGACTTTGCTATGAAAATTCCCGTACTTGAAACTAGGGTTTCTAATTGTGAAGTGGACATAAAAGAATTAAAGGACAGCATACATGGATAAGGTTGTTGATTATTTGGTATTTGAACAAAGTCAGATAAGAGCGGAGCGGGCGCATAGGCGGTCATTTATTATTATCTTGGTTTTAATTGTCGCACTTATCGGGACTAATGCCGGATGGGTATATTATGAAAGTGGAAATCAAGATATAGTCACAACCATTGAGGCGGAGCAAGACGGATCAGGTACTAATTATGTTAGCGGTGGAGATATAAATTATGGGGCAGAAAGTCAAGATAACAACACGAATGAGAGTGAGAAAAGGTAAAGCCGTAGGGTATCATCCCTGTCCATCCTGTCATGGTACAGGACTTAAAAAGAACGTAGGCAGAGGATCAAAGAAGAAAGGTTAAGGCAATCCATAGGGGTTGCTTTTTTGGTGCTATGAAACATGACTACAAAAACATATCATCCGTTGACATATCTAATGCGATTGATTTGTGGGTACATGATGAACGTGACAGAAAGATACTAAAACGAGTATTGTTGGATGGAATACACTATGAGGCACTTGCCGAAGAATTAGACATATCTGTTTCAACGGTGCGTAGGGCAATGGACAAACACGAAGAAACGGTATTTATCAAAGCAGAATTGAACGCAAAATGAACACTTTATGACCTCGACTAATCGAGGTCTTTTTTTTATGCTTAAAGACAGGAGAAAAGACATGGATATCGTAAAGTTATGTGAAAAAGTATTACAGGATGAAGATGTAAAGGACATACCTATCCTTTATGTCTATACCATAGTGTATAGCGTTATAAATGCTATCAGTTCCGGCGAGTGTTTTTATAAGACGGAGTTTGAATGATGTTTAGCGAACTTAACACCAACCCACAAAAAAGGGAAACAGGGGATTGCGTGGTACGGTCTATCAGCGTGGTTACTGATAAGGATTGGGATGATGTTTACCTTGATTTATTGTTGAAGGGATTTCAGATGAAGGAAATGCCCTCACAAAACAATGTATGGGGTGCGTACCTTCACGATTTAGGATTTACCCGACATATAATACCCGATACTTGCCCTGAATGTTATACCATAAATGACTTTGCAAAGGATCATCCGCAAGGGCGGTATGTTGTCGGAACAGGAACACACGCAACGGCTATCATTGACGGTGTCTTGTATGACACATGGAATTGCGGAGAAGAAATCCCGATGTACTACTTCACAAAGGAGGCAGACAATGGTTAATTATCCTTATCAGCAGATTTATTATCCAACACAATCTAACGCATATCCAACGCAGATGAACGTTAACCCAACGCAACAAAACGTTATACAGAATGGAGGTTTTGTTTCTGTTCCCGATGAAAACATGGTCAGCACATATCCCGTTGCACCGGGTAATTGTGTGACTTTCAAGATAGAGGGCAAGCCTATTGTCATGGAGAAGTCTATGGGGTTTTCGCAGTTAGAAAGCCCGAAAATCGAGCGATACAGGCTTGTCAAAGAAGAAGTAGAGGAAACACCCGTTGAAGAAGTCAAAATGCCCTATATGGATGAAATACACGGCAGGATAGATACTCTCGAAGATGAGATAACCAAAATAAGGGGTGAGATAGATGCCCTTAAACCGAAAAAGACTACCACGAAACGTAGCGGAGAGGATTGATATGTTTGGCAACATACAGGATATAACTAACCTTTATCAGCAATTTAGACAAAATCCTATGTCTATGCTCAATAAGAGATTTAACATACCGCAGAATGTTAATCTTAATGACCCGAACGCTATCTTGCAACACTTGATGAATACAGGGCAGGTGTCACAAGCACAGATTAACGGGGTTATGTCTATGCGAAACAATCCTTTAATTCAACAGTTAATTCGTCAATAACTCGATTTTAACTCGATAATTTGAGATAAATCCGCAAATATGCGAGTTAAATTGCAAAATTAAGATATTAAGGATTTGGGTCTGCATATTTCCATATATACCCACAAGAGGTTTTGTTCCTTCCTTTTAGGCAAGCGTTTATACTACTTGCATTGCCATTCAATGAACGAGCCGCTTCAGATATACCATAATATGTTGCAATATAATTTCCGTATTTATCATATTGATAAATTTTCTTGCTGTTTTTATTGAGTATGCCTGTTTTGCCTTTCATTTGGGAGCGTCTACGCAATCCTTTTTCTACGGCATGATTGAGGTTTTCTTTAGATGTAACCCATTCAAGATTATCAACCGTATTATTATCCTTGTTTCCGTCTTTGTGGTTGATTTGGGGCTTGTTATCGGGGTTAGGGATAAATGACAAAGCAACAAGCCTATGAACATAGAACATTTTTGACTTTCCATCTTTATATAGTTGGACTTTATGATAACCAAGATTGTTTGTACTTTGGTGAAGCAATTTAACAATATTACTTTTTCGTATGTTTCTTGCGCCAAAACATAACGACTTAACATTACCTAAATTGCTTATTTGATACAGACCTTCGTAGTTTGGAATATCTTTCCATACTTCGTGCATAAAAAGAACACCTGCCTTTCGTGTTAGATGCCTTAAATGTAAACCGTGGAAACCGTTAAGGCATTACGGTGTTCGGGAGCTACCCTATCCACGGCAACAATATTATATCACATTTTTTAATGATATTAAAGTCGGCGCGCAGACTTTGATATAGAAACTATTAACCCGGTCATTCAATAAGAGAATGATCGCTAACCACACACAAATATGTGGTAGAAAGGAGTCAATTATGGCTTTATCAGAAAATGGCGGTATTCCCGCTACGATGCTTGTTAGTCCGAACGGCTATAACAACAGCGGTTTTGGCGGCATGGGAAATGATGGATGGTGGATTCTACTTCTGCTCCTGTTCGCTAACGGCGGTTGGGGTGGCTTTGGCGGCTTCGGCGGTGGCGCATGGGGTATGGACGGTCTTTACCCCTGGATGAACAACTCCCAGAACATCAATAACGGATTTCGGGATCAGATGTTAAATGACAACATCACATCAATCCGTGACGGTGTAAACGGAATTTCAACGCAGCTTTGTAACGGCTTTGCAGCTATTGAACAGGGTGCTAATACCCGTCAGATGGCAGATATGCAGCAGATGTTCTCATTACAGAGTGCTTTACAGAATTGTTGCTGTGAAAACCGTTCCGGCATTGCCGACCTTAAATACACGGTGGCAACCGAGAACTGTGCAGATCGTCAGGCACTTAATGAAGGTGTCAGAGATATTATCGCAAGCAATACGGCAAACACACAGGCTATTCTTGACAAACTTTGTCAGCAGGAGATTGACGCACTCAAAACACAGAACGTTTCCTTGCAGAATCAGCTTAACATGGCAACACTCCGGGAAAGTCAGACCGCACAGAACGCATTTATTCAGCAGGGCTTTAGTAACGAAGTGGATCAGTTATATAACAGGCTTAATTCCTGTCCTGTTCCGACAACACCCGTTTACGGTCGTACACCTATATTCACTTGTAACAATGGGTGCGGATGCGGTGTAGCATAGGAGGTGCATCATGGCAGAATATATTGCACAAGAACAGAACGTGAGCCTTAACTCACCCATTGATTTTTCAGCATCTATCCCTTGCAACAAGGGCGTGGTCATTCACGAAGATGGCACAGGGATTTTTATTCTGCGCGGTGTCACCAATCAATGCTATGCGACCTATCAAGTGACCTTTAACGGGAATATTTCAGTTCCCGAAGGTGGAGCGGTCACAGCAATAGCCGTAGCATTAACGGTAAATGGTGAGCCAAGGAACGCAAGTAAGGCTATATTCACTCCGCAAGCGGTTGAAGAGTTTGGCAACGTCACAAGTACAGCCATAATCAAAGTGCCGAGAGGATGTTGTTTCTCACTTGCCGTTGAATATGTGGATGCCACAACGAACGATCCGGCGGTTACACCTACACCCACAATAGATATAGCAAACGGCAATGTAACCATTGCGAGAATAGCGTAGAAAGGAGAAAGATTATGCACATGATGAAAACATACGAAAACCTCCGTGATATGCTTGAACGTGAGGTTACGGAGATCGAACAGAAGGGACAACTTGACGGGCAGAGCCTTGAACACCTTTACAAACTCATGGGAACTATAAAGAACGTAGACAAGTGCATGGGTTACGAAGAAGGAAACTCATACGGCAGGATGATGCCGGAAATGTCATACGCAAGAGATAGGTATGGCAGATATAGCGGTGATAATTTTCGTGATAGTTCGTATAGAGGATATGACAGATCGTACGGCAACCAGAAGATGAGAGAACGCCTCGAAATGCTTATGAGCGAAGCAACCAACGAAAGCGAACGTCAGGCTATCATGGACGCTATGAACAAAATTTAATATTGACGAGGTTAGGTACATTTGATATAGAGATTTCGTGATAAATTTCTTCATTCACTTACGGTACAAATCCCCTTAAAGTGTACCAACATAACCCCTTATCAAGCCGTCCGTGTGGGCGGCTTTCTTGTTGTACTACACGTTGTACTACATAACACCCTTTATGTGCCGTAAATACGGGAAATGGGCGTTATGCTTAAAATCTTTTTAGGGGGTGCATGGATAGCGGAAACCCTTGATTTTACGCTATTTTACTACCCTTTAATTGCATATGTTATCTTTTGGTTGTACTACACGCTATACTACACGTTGTACGACACGCAATTTTTGAGATTTTCTCCCGTTGTACGACAAATCAAAGAAGGTTTACCGCATCCAACATCATATCTAATGAAATGTGAGTATAAATTGCCGTGACATCAGGCAGACGGTGACCGAGAATAGCCTTTAACACCCTGACATCAACATTCTTTTCGGTCATCATTGAAGTAAACGTATGCCTTGTGTCATGTGGATTGTGGTTAGGGAGCAATTCTTTGAAATACCTATCAAACGTAGTTCTTGCCGGAACAGGGATGATCGGGAGTATAGCCTGTATCTTGGAGCATATCGGGACTATCCTTTTTCCTGACGGAGTTTTTGCCTGTCTGATTTCAACATAATTATCGTGGCAATCGGCAGGATCAAGGTTTTTCAGTTCTGAATACCTCATCCCGGTATAAATATAGACAAGTATAATCTTTGCGTATTCATTGTAAGGTTGTACTGTCCATAATCGGTCTATATCCTCTTTTGATATGACGGAGTGTGGATTCTGCTTTGTTTCCTTTTTGACAGGCATATTGATAGACTTTGATAAATTAAGGGATGTGACGGGTAAATATTTCCGTTTCACGGCATATTTGAGCAAGAGATTAACAAGTGTCTGCACATCCTCTAATGTGCCTTTTGACACATCAAGAGATTTATACAGACCTTCAAGCGTAAATACATCAATATCCGTTAATTTCATTTCATGGATTGCTTTCAGATGTCCGTATCTTATCCTATATGCCCTTAATGTCTGTTCTGCCTTTTCGTTTTCCTGTATGGAGTACCATTCTTTATAGAGATCATCAAGCGTGAATTTTTCTGCCAAAGAATACGGATCAGCGTTATACTGATTAAGTGCGATTTCCGCTTGCCTTTTGGTCTTGTGATACGAAATATATCTGATAATCGGGTGTCCGTCATCTTTCCAACCTATTATTTTACGGCAAGCCCAGGGACGGCGGCGGTTGCCGGATAATTTAACAACCGTCCCATCACCATTTTTACGCTTCATTCTTTTCGTCCTCTAATAAGTTTGAATACATATCGGTTTTTTTGATGTCCAACAACTTTAGAACGCTATTTTGCGTACCTACATCTGCATTGTTAAAAGCGTGTAACACGGCTCGGTCAAGTTCTGATATTTCCCTTGTATCTGTTTCAAGCTGCCGTGGAACATCAAGACCCATAAGCCAACACGGGTTAAAATCAAGAGCATTTGATATTAAGATAAGTTTATCCTGTTTAGGTTCGGCATATCCTGATAAATACTGAGAAATTGTACTATCTTGAATACCCGTTTTCTTTGATAGTACAACAGGGCGCATATTACGTTCATCTAATGCCATACGAAGCCTATCCTTAAAGTTCGCTTGCTTAATAATCATCTATATCACCTCCTGTTTACATAATAAATTATTGCTAACACATAATCAAGCCGTTATTTAACATTTTGAAAATATTTCTAAATTTAGGGGTTGACAAGCAACTTTCAAAATGGTAAAGTACCACTTGAAAGCAATACTAAATCTTGTAGAGAAAGGAGGACGCTATGACTTTCATATACAATAAGTTGAGGGGACGGATTGTAGAAATCTTTGGTACGCAGAAAAAGTTTGCAGACGCACTCGGCATATCAGATGCGACAGTTGCATCACGTTTATCCGGCAGATTGAAGTTTTCGCAGGACGAGATCATTGCTTGGTGCAACGCCTTAAAGATAGAAGCAAATGAAATAGGGGTTTATTTTTTTGACTATGAACTTTCAAACGATGAATTAGAAAGATTAAAGGCATGAAGAGGATAACCGTAAAACAAGCCGCTGAAATGATGAATGTCGGGGAACAGCAATTAAGAATAATGATCCAACGTGGCAGAATACCCGGTGCATCATACGGTGGTAGTAAAACAAGAAGATCGTATTTTATCACAGACACACAGATAGAAAATCTAATGAAAGGGGGTTTTAACAATGGGGTATAGGTTCGGTGAAAGTTGGGAAAAGTCACTTGACGATTATCTGACAAATCCGCCGGAAGGTGAAGAAAGTCATTACCTCTGTTCAGAGTGCAAAGACCCGTTATATCCGGGTGACAAAGTTTATCACGTTGACGGATGCAATTATTGCGAAGATTGCGCCCGTGAATGGTTAGAAGAGCAGAGCGAAGAAGTAACCGAAGAACAGGCTTTCGGGGAGTGATTCCTTGATATAGCAAGAGCATGACAGGACAGAAAAGAACATTTTATTAAACCACAGGAAAGAACAGAACAGTACATAACAAATGTTTTTAGGATTTAACGGAACAAATATTGTGAATACCTGCAAAGATTGTCCTGATCGTATTCCCGGATGTCATGACAGATGCACGAAGTATCAAACAGCCAAAGCGGAATGGGACAACAGGAGAGAGAACATCAAATCTGCAAAGCGGAAGTCACAGGCGATAGACAGTTATCAAATATCTGCTATCAAACAGATGCGGAAGGGTAAGCGTTGAGAACGTAGTAACGGTATTAAGCCGTGATAACAAAAAAGAACGTGAAACATCAACATATTAAAGAAAAGAAAAGTATAACTCACCATACAACAAAACACGACACTTAATGCCGTTGTTACGTTCTCAAACCTCCATAATTCAAAGCTGCGCTATCTGGCTATACGGGCAAAGGATATAACAAGACAGGATAAAACAAAACAGCAAAGCACATCATATTAAAAAGGAGGAAAGAATGGCTGAAAAAGGAAATATCTATGACAAATTAGAGCAGGTTCAGCAGACACTTAAAGCCCCGAAAAATCAATACAATTCTTTCGGAAAATACCACTACAGATCATGCGAGGACATATTGGAAGGTCTGAAAGAGCCGTTAATAAAGGTTCATGCGGTTGTAACCATAAGTGATGAAATCATATCGGTTGGGGATCGTATCTATGTAAAGGCAACGGCAAGGTTCACGGATGGAACGGATGTTGTCGAAAACACGGCTTATGCCAGAGAAGAACTTGAAAAAAAAGGAATGGACGCAAGTCAGATTACCGGAGCAGCCTCCTCTTATGCCCGAAAATACGCACTAAACGGCTTGTTTCTGATTGATGACAACAAAGATGCGGATGCACTGAATAAGGGCGAGGAAAAGCCAAAAACGGCAACCTTAAACCCGAAAAGAGCCGAACAGGAGAAAATAGCCGAGGCAAAGATCGGTGAGGCAAAAATTAACGTCTTGTTAAAGCAATGTGATGAATGTGGCATAAATCCGGCTACTGTCTGCGAAAAGATGAAAGTCAATGAGTTGTCAGACATCACCGAAAAGCAATTTCTGTGGATCAAGCAGAATTGGACGAAGGAGATCGTAAGTGGAGTGCAGGGCAACAATTAAGAACATACACCCAACAATAGGCGGTGCTGATATAACCCTTCATGTTGAGGGCGTACTTGACCCGTTAGACACACTTATGAACCGGGATTTGCGGTTAAAGTTGGTTCAATGGAGAGATAAGCGGTCTAACAATGCGAATAAATATTTCCATTTGCTATCTGACCAACTAGCCGACTCTATGCGGATGTCAAAGCCGAAGATGAAAAACTATCTTCTGTTTCATTACGGGCAGAAGGTACGGGATGCCGAGAACAATCTAGTTGTCATCAAAACTAACGCAGACGAGGACGAACTGATAACCAGAAGTGACCTTCATTGTTGGTATCTGAAAAATGCGACAGACGGAACACCGATGTACGTTTTGCTTGAACATAGCAGATTTTACGATACCCGGCAGATGTCAATTCTCATTGATGGGGTAGTTGCTGAATGTAAGGAACAGGGCATTGAAACAATGACACCTGCCGAGATAGACGAACTAAAGCAAAGATGGGGTGTAGAGATTGCAGAGCATCATCCAGGATGAAAAGGAATGTTTTATCTGCCACAACACGATAGGACTACACGATCATCACATTTTCGGTGCGGCTAATCGCAAATGGTCAGAGAAATATGGGTTAAAGATATGGCTGTGTCCTAGATGTCACAACATGAGTGATGACGGAATACATTTCCGTAAAGACTTGATGCTAAAGGTTAAACAGATAGGGCAGCGGAAGTTTGAGGAAACCCATACAAGGGAAGAATTCTTAAAGATTTTCGGCAGAAACTACTTGCCTTAAATCATAGTAACTGTTGGTTTGCTTGGTTAATTGTATCACAGCGGTTTACCAAAAGCCTATATGTCCTGCCGTTCGGTAGGGCGGCAGGGGAAAGGGGGTTAAATGGTCGAAGTAGGGGAAATATGCAAGGAGTGTAAATATTATTCCAAAAGGTCAGATACTTGCGACTACTATTTGCTAACAGGGCAAAGCAGAACGGTGACAAACAACATAAGGAACGATCCGCATTTCTGCGACAAGTTTGTTAAAGGGGAACGGAACATCAAAAAAGAACGTGACGATTGGATAAAGGAGATTTTCAAATGAATGAGATTTTCAAATTAACGAACGAATATGTGGAATACTACGACAAATTAACTGATCCTGAAATGGACGAGGAAAGCATACAGGGGATGTTATCGGTCATAGCCGGAGAGATCAAAGAGAAAGCTGCTGGACTTGCGATTGTCCGTGACAGATTAAAGATGGAACTTGCTGCCTGTAAGGAAAAGGAAAAGGAATGGCAGATAAAAAAGCAGGTCAGAGAGAACAACATCAAGAGATTAGATCGAGCAATTATTGAGGTTATGGGTCAGTTGGAATTGACAGACCTTGAAGCCGGAGATGTCAGATTTCATGTTCAAAATGCCGGGGGTCAACTTCCATTGATAGTGGATGAAAACAAAACCGTACCTGAAAGGTTTACAAAGTTGACTATTGAAAATGACAATCAGTTGATCCGCAAGGCATTAGAGGACGGGGAGAAGTTGGATTTCGCACATTTTGGTGAGCGTAGCAAGGTTTTGAAAGTTAAGTGAAGGAGGAAAACATGAACATCAAGTACAGAGTGATTATCAAGGTCAGTAACCACGAGGCATGGTTCGAGTTTGATAATGCAGATCAGGCGTGTGGATTTGCCAGAAATGCAATTTCTCACATAGTAGATAGTGAGGACACCAAAAAGAAATCCACTATTGCAATCCAAGTAGTGGATGCAGACGCAAAGGATGATGACGAAGATTAGAAAAGGGGGTCAGTATGAAGAAAAAGACACAATGCGACAAGATTTTGAAGTACATGGAAACCCACAAGGGGATAACCGGGAAAGACGCATATAGAGTAGCTTTGTGTATGTGTCTGCCACAGAGGATTTATGACCTGAAAGATCGGGGATATGACATAGAAAGTGAGTATGTCTATGTCAAGAACGCAGAGGGCGAGAAGTGCAGGGTAAAAAAGTACCGTCTTGTAAAGGAGGTATGACGATGACTTTCGTTGAACAGGCGGGGTTTAAGTTGTTGTGCGACTTTATAGGAAATGCCGAAGAACATGGCATTTGTTACAACGGGGAAGATATGCCGCTAGAACTACAACAGATGGTTATAAACATCGTTAAGGACTATGCGGAGAAATACAAGGAAGAAGTTGACTAATGCCGGGATGGATAAAACTTGACAGACAAATACAAGATCATTGGGTATGGAAAGACAAGTATAGCAGAGGTCAGGCATGGGTTGATTTGATAATGCTTGCGAACTATGAGGATAAAAAGACTATCCATAAAGGGAAAGTAAAAGTCTGTAAACGTGGTGATGTGAATTTGTCTGTCAAGTATCTTGCGGAGCGTTGGGGTTGGAATTGGAGAACAGTTAAAAGTTTTCTTAACGCCCTTGAAAGTGACGGAATGATTACATCAGAGTACACAACGAATTACACAACGATAACCCTTGTAAATTACGATAAATACCAACTTTGTGAAAACGAAGTACATAACGAAGTGCAGAACGCACTGCATAACGGAGTACATAACACACTACATATAACTAATAAAGAAAAGAATATAAAGAAAGATAAGAAATATGATTCCTCATTTTCCGAGTTTTGGAAAATCTATCCGAGGAAACAGGACAAAGGGCAAGCATATAAATGCTACCTTGCTAGATTGAATGATGGATATAGCGAGGATCAGTTATTAACCGCCTGTAAGAATTATGCGGCTGAATGTGAAAAGAACAAGACGGAGCAGAAATACATCAAACACGGTGCAACATTTTTGAGTATCAATGAACCGTTCCTTGATTATCTAGGAGATAGCAACGATGACATGGCAGGAAGAAATGGAACAGATGAAGAACAGCATAACCGAGAACTTGACGAACACATCGCAAGGATCGAAGCCGGAGAATTTGACGCAGAAGATGAAGAACTCCGAAGAATATGGGACGATTAGCGTTTGCCCTTTGTGTAATAACGATGGATGGGTCTTTTACCGGGATGAAAAGGGATATGAATATGCCAAGGAATGTGAGTGCGGCATCCGGCAGAGGATGATACAGAGGAACAAATTAAAGTTTGCGGCAATCCCTGTTAACTATGCGGATGTGAAACTTAAAGACATGACGATGCGGTACTACCAGAAGTCAGAAAGTAAAAGCACGTTCAGGTCAATAGCGGATTTTATCAAGATATATCTTGAATACCTTGATAAGTACGTTGATGCCGGAAAAGGAATTTACTTTTGGAGTAGCACAAAAGGGTCGGGAAAGACGATGTTAGCAACGGCATTAGCAAACGAACTGATAAACAAACACAAGCGGTCTGTAAAGTTTGCGACATCCCTTGACATCTTGGACGAGATCAGAGCGACCTATGACAGCCATAGCGAAGATAGAGAAAGCAAGCTGCTGAATGATTTGGTATCTGCTGAATTTCTTGTGATTGATGATTTCGGAACGGAAAGAGCCTCCGATTGGGCGGGAGAGAAATTCTATCAGATAGTCAATAAGCGGTACATGAACAAAAAAGTGACGTTCTACACAAGCAATTTTGACCTAAAGACGCTGAAATACGATGACAGAATACAGAGCCGCATCCGGGAAAGATCGTTCATTGTTCATTTTCCCGAGGAAAGCGTAAGAGAGGTTAAGGCAAAACAAGAGAACGGCATAGAACACGCAGAATAGGGTTAAATTTTAAGTTTAACACACATAGGCAAGGGTTTATATACCTACGATACGAAAATCGAAATACGGGGCAAATAAGGGGGTTTTATGAAACAGACAATTTACAAGTTCGGAGTAGTCCTGTCATTCCTTGCAATGGCAGGTGTGGCAGAAGGGATAACAGGCAGAGGCGATACATACATTTCAATAGTTCTGCTGATAATCGGTTTTTTAATGAGCCTTTACGGGGGGTATATGTGATGACAAATGAGCCGTTCGTAAACCATGAACTGATAGACCGGGTACGGAGAGTAAGGGAAGATCAGTTATTACACGATGACAGCTATCAGTTTGACGAAGAAGCACAGGAGAACAGGGACTTATCGGAACTATACAGGGTGGTCGGAAACTTTGACAAGTCAGAAATGGCGGTGTGCATCACGGCAATTTTAGAAAATGAGCCGTTGTTGATATTTCAAGTAGTGGCAGATTATGTCACGGATTTACAGAAAAGGAGAGTACAAAATGATTGATTTAAGGATGTTTGCGGTAGGTGAGAAAGTAAGAATCGAAGTTGAGGTTATGGGTGTCAAGATCATTGACGGAAAGCCGGAATATTATCTGCGCAATCCACAGACGGGTGACAAGTTTGATTACCGTTTTCATGAGGATCAGGTGTTTTCGACAGAGGATAAATCATGAAGTGTCCATATTGCAAGTCAGACAACATAAAAGTGAACGGTCATTACAAGTACAGATATGACGGGGACAAGCTGATAAGACACAGGAAATGCCTGTCATGCGGAAAAGGGTTCACGACCAGAGAGGAATATTCCAAAGAAACAATAGAAGAGGTGGAAAGATGCCGGACGTTAACGAATTATACAAGTTTTATCTGAAAAACGATGACTTCAAAGACTACATAGACAAGTGCGTAGAAACCTATGGAAAGGACGTTGATTATATGTTGCGTACTAAAACCGCAGAGGAAGTCTACAAAGAAATGCAAAAGGGTGGTTGCAATGAGAAACGATGATGCAAAGCCCCCGATAAAACATGAGTTGGGCGGTGGATATTACTACACTTGCTATTGGATGACTTGTAATGAAGAGTTGAAACGATGGTATAAATGGTGTCCTTCTTGTGGTCAAAAAATAGATTGGAGAGAGGAAAGGGATAGTTACTTTGAAGAGGGAAATAGAGTTTATCGACTTCACGGAATGGACAAGGGAGAAGATAAAAAAGAAGGGACTAAAGCAATATGAGATTGCGAAGATGATCCCGGTCAACAAAAACACATTCAGCCGTTACATGACAGGCGAAGTAGTACCGCCATTGGATATATGCGAGAAGATATGTCGGATATTAGGGGCTGAATTAGTGATAAGGGAGAAAGGCTATGACGAATGAAGAAAAAGAAAAGATCATAGAGGATGTATGCGATATATGCAAACACCCTGATTTATTTCTTGCAACCTACATAGACGCAGAAGATGCACACGAACAGATGCTTGAACAAGTGTGTAGCAAATGCACGATAGCGGAAAGGATCAGAAACCTTAAATGACATATCAGGAGTTTTTGAAAACAAAAGAATTACAGACGATACAAGCCGGATTTGACGTACCCGAAGAATGGCTATCTGATAAATTGTTTGACTTTCAAAGGGATATAGTCAGATGGGCATTAAAGAAGGGCAAGTGTGCAATCCTTACGGGATGTGGTACGGGTAAAAGTTTTATGCTCTTGGAGTGGGCATATTGCGTACACAAAAAGACGGGTGGCAAGGTGCTGATTTTGTCTCCGCTATCGGTGGTAAAGCAGACCGCACATGAAGCGGAGAAGTTTGATATATGCAAGGTCAATGTATGCCGTACCGCAGATGATGTTAAGGACGGAATAAACATTACGAATTATGAAATGATCGAACACTTTAATGCGGATGATTTTGTGGGGATAGTGCTTGATGAAAGCTCGATTATAAAGAGTTTCACAAGCAAGACGCAGGGCAACTTAACGGAACGGTTTTATAGGACACCCTACAAACTGTTATGTACCGCGACAATCGCACCGAACGATTATACCGAGATCGGAACGTCATGTGAGTTTTTAGGGATAATGAGCCGTACTGAAATGTTGGCAACGTATTTTATTCATGACGGCGGTAAAACATCGGATTGGCGGTTAAAGAAAGCCGGGGTAAGTAAGTTTTGGGAGTGGTTTGCAACATGGGCGATTTACTTCAATAGTCCTGCCGATTTAGGGTATGAGGTTAAAGGCTATGACTTGCCCGAATTGAAACTTCACACGATCATCACGCAGTCGGAGATCGAGGATTATCAAATGTTCGTCAAGGTTGCCGAGACGTTGCAGGAACGTAGGGAAGCTCGAAAAGAGAGCATGGAAGATAGGACGGATAAAGCCTATGAGTTGACCGAAAGCGACCCGTCTCAATGGTTGATATGGGTTGACTACAACGATGAATCGGAAATGTTACGGCGCAAGATTCCTGAATGTGTAGAAATAAAAGGGTCGGATGATCCGGAAGTCAAGGCAAAGGCAAGCATTGATTTTGCGGAAGGGAATATAAGGTGCTTGGTATCGAAAGCGTCAATATTCGGTTTTGGTAGCAACTTTCAATCCTGCCACAATGAGATATTCTGCGGACTGTCAGACAGTTACGAACGATTCTATCAGGCGGTGAGAAGGTGTTGGCGATTCGGTCAGACACAAGAGGTTAATGTTTACATCATCTTGTCAGAGAAGGAAGTAAACATCCTTGAAAACATCAAGCGCAAACAAGCGCAAATGGATGAAATGCAAAAGCAGATGACCGCACTGATGAAGGAAGTCACATTATCCGAGATTCAGCATACCACAAGAATAACAACGGACTACAAGCCGGAACAGAAGATTGTAATGCCATTGTTTATGAAAGGAGCATGAGAATGAACGTAATAGATCAGTATTCAACGGAAAGATACAGCCTTTATAACGGAGACACAACGGAGATTATAACAGCGATACCAGATAACAGTGTCGGCTTATCCGTGTTCTCTCCGCCGTTCTCACAGTTATACACCTACTCGAACAGTGATCGCGACTTGGGTAACAGCCGTAATGATGACGAGTTCTATACTCACTTTGAGTTTATTGTCAAGGAACTGTTTAGGATTTTACAGTGTGGGCGTGTGGTTGCAATTCACTGTATGCAGATTCCGGCTATGAAGGAACGTGACGGGTACATCGGATTAAAAGACTTTCGCGGCGATCTGATAAGGCTCTTTCAGAAGTGCGGATTCATATATCATGGCGAGGTTACGGTATGGAAAGACCCGGTTGTTGAAATGCAACGTACAAAGGCACTCGGATTACTTCACAAGCAGATTAAGAAGGATTCGGCGCGTACTAGAATGGGGTTGCCTGATTATGTAGTATTCATGCGTAAAGACGGAGACAATGAAAATCCCGTCACTCATACCGATAGCGATTTCCCGGTTGATTTATGGCAGGATTACGCATCGCCCGTATGGAGAGAGTACGCATCGCCCGTATGGTGGGATATCAACCAAAGCAACACCCTTAACCGTATGTTTGCGGACGAGGAATCAGAGAAGCACATATGCCCTCTTCAACTTGACGTTATCGAACGGTGCGTAAAGCTCTATTCAAAGGAAGGTGACACGGTATTTACACCGTTCATGGGTATAGGGTCAGAGGTATATCAGGCGGTCAAGGTGAATCGTAAAGGTCTTGGCATTGAACTGAAAAGAGAATACTTCCTTCAAGCAAAGAAAAACCTTATGACACTTGATGACGAGGATAAGCAGATCGACTTTGAACAGTATTTTGGTTTGAAGATATAGGAGATCGCGGATGCGGTCGGAGAGGACAACAACATGGTTGGAAAACGGGGATGTAATACAGTATTACCCCAAAGAAGCGCAGGGGGATAAGGGATGAAAAATCGCGTACTAATGATATTAACAGCAGTAGTATTGACAGCCGGACTAGGACGGATAACCTACGCCGGGCATGAAGAAACGTGGTATAACTTGCCAATGGGAAGGGTACTAGAGAGAGCGGCGGCACATGGAATAGAGATCGACTATTGGGAGAGATCGGACGGAATGAAGATGAACGGGAAATACATAATCTGTGCCGGGAATTACAAGGTTTATCCATACGGATCATTAGTCGAAACATCACGGGGTACAGGAATTATCCTTGATACCGGGGATTTCATAAAAGATCATCCGAACGATATTGATTTGAGCGTGACGTGGGAGAGGTAACATGAACAGGCACACCATACAAGAACTTCAAGAATTGCAAGCACTACCGCTTGACTTGAAAATCAGATTAACACAACAACGAATAAGAGAGTGGGTAAATCATTTTGGAATTGACGGTGTATATGTCAGCTTTTCTGGCGGCAAGGATAGTACGGTATTGCTTGATATATCCCGTAATATGTACCCCGACATAAAGGCGATGTTTGTTGACATACCGACACAATATCCAGAGTTACGGGATTTTGTCGCAACGTATGACAATGTGGATGTGGTCAGACCGAAGATAGGTTTTGTTGAAGTCTGTAAAAAGTACGGTTTTCCGCTTATCTCAAAAGAGGTCAGCGAGTGCGTACAAGGGGCAAGAAAATACTTGACAAGCATACTGAATGAGCAAAACGCTTTGACAGACAGACAGACAGACAGACAGACAGACAGACAGACCTTCCGTATCGCTATTGGTACGACAGGGTAACAGGCAACGGGAAGTATCAGAAAAAGGGCAATATCCCTAGTGTTGACGAAGCCGCTATAAATGCGTCAAGTAGGGGGGGGTACGACAGGAAGTATCGCAGACTACAAGGAATTGGCGAGTTTACTCAACGACAGGATGGTAAACCGCAAGGGCGGGAACAATCAGCGATTGGCGATAATGCTAGGAATGTTCACGAACGATCCCAAGCAACCGATAAAGGCGAATATCCCTAGCGAAGATAGAAGTCAGTTTAGCCTTGAAAAGTACAAGTTTTTCCTTGAAGCACCGTTCGAGATCAGCAATCAATGCTGTCATTACATGAAAAAAGAACCGGCAAGGCGGTATAGCAAGGAAACAGGGCGAGTACCGATAACGGCACAGATGGCAAGCGAAAGCAGATTAAGAACGCAGAAATGGTTACAAAACAGTTGCAACGGCTTTGATTTAAGAATACCCATGAGCAACCCTATGTCCTTTTGGACGGAGCAGGATGTTTTACTTTATATCCGTACTCACGACTTGCCGATATGTAGCGTCTACGGCGATATAGTCACGGATGATGAAGAAACCGGGCAAATGGATTTAGCCGAGTGGACGGGGTTAGGAATATTCGATCAGACCAAGGCTTTACATTGCACGGGATGCCAAAGAACAGGATGTGTATGTTGCGGGTTTGGCGCACATATAAGCGGAGATACACGCTTTGAGGATTTACACGAAACACACCCTAAAATGTACCGACTTCTGGATATTTCCGAGAACAGCGGTTATACAATGCGACAAGCTATTGATTGGATAAATGAGCATGGAAACTTGAACATTAAGTATTGAGAGGTAACGAATGAACGAACATGATATGAAGATCGGACAGATAAACGCGGTTATATACGCCGCCGAGGAAGTCATAAGCCGGACGAGCTTTCACGACCGCGGAACAGAGTTAATGGCGAAAGAAACAGCATACGACCACATAAAACAGATAATGTCGGACAGACAGGAAGGGAGCGAAAAGTGACGAGAGAAGAAGCGATAAGCCGTAGGAAAGCGAGGAATGATATGGCAATAGATGAAAGATATTTCTATGGTCAACATGGAATCGACATAGAGAAAGCAAAACAAGAGCGAATAATCGGGCATTGTAAGGATTGCAAATACTTTGAATACGATAGTGTGGCAAAGGTTGACGGAATACCGCTTATCGTAGCACACGAAATCTGCAAAAGGTGGGGTGACGGTTGCAAGACAAGCGAGGACGGATATTGTTACTTGTTTGAGCCACAGGAAGTGAGGTAAGGAATGACGCGAGAAGAAGCGATTAGGCATGGCAAAGAACAATTAGAGATATTTGGTGAAGGATGCGAACACTATGAGTTTATAAAAATGGCAATCAAGGCACTAGAGCAGAATGAAAGAGCCGAAGATTGGTATAAATTATTTTGCGAGAAGTTAGATGAGCAAGAGCCGAACAGAGATACGGAAGAAATAGCAGAAATAATGAAAAGTGATGCAGATGCAGAAACAAAATGTAAGATGATTTCTAATATCTTAACCGCTAAACCACATTATTTTGAAATATCGCAAGAGCCGTGTGATGATACTGTCAGCAGACAGGCGGTGATTGAAATGGCTTATGATATGTCGGAAATTGACGGAGAACATTTTACAGAGCCGTGTATGGTAGTTGATGTTGAGGATATACAAAAATTACCTTCCGTCAACCCCATTCCTTGTTTGGATGCAATAAGCCGTGAAGCGGTAGACAAGCGTTTAGTCGAATTATTAAGCGGTGATTTATACAACGAGGAAATGAGAGATAAAATCGTTAAGTTGCGATTGTATTTATTTGATTTACCTTCCGTCAATGTAAAACCGATAGAGTGCGAGGATGCGGTAAGCCGTGAAGCGGTATTAGATACAACTATATGCGAGGGGGATATCTTGTAATGAGTGTTCATTTAACGAGATTGATGGAGAAAGCGGTTGTTTATTACACGCAAGGATAGACGAGTTCCCACCAGTCACACCGAGCAGACATAAGGGGCATTGGATAATTGATAGAGAAGTTATTGATACAACCAGAAAGCCGACAACATATCACTTTGATACTCATTGTTCTGAATGCGGTTTTAAGTACGCATATACGACGGATAAAGAAGATAGCATACCAACAAACTTTTGCCCGAATTGTGGTGTAGAAATGGAGAGAGAAGAATGATAACAAAAGATTTAGGGTATTTAAGGATAGGGGATGAGTTTTATTTCAAAGGGCAGAAGCACAAGGCAATAAGTCTTGGGAATAAAGACATGAATAATGTCTGTTGTAGGAATCTCAAAACAAAAAAGAAGATATGGCTTGATGTGACAACCGATGTCGATGTTGAAGAAATGGAGAGTGATACAGATGCCACATAGTTTAAGAGTACGACTTAAAAACCTTAATTACAAGGGATTGCTGACAGACAGAGAATTGAATAGGCTTGTCAATGCGTTAGATACGGTGGATGCTGTCGAGGATATTAAGGCAGAGATAGAAGAAAAAATTAGTCGTAATTATGGTTCTATGGTTGAGTGCGGTATGGGAATGGCACTTGAAACTATCGACAGACATATAGGAGATAAAAAATGACAAAAGATGATTTTATATATGCCTTAAAGACTTGCGGATATATTGTACATAACGGACAAGTGATGTATGCGGAAGAAGATTTGATAAAGCGGTTTGATGAATTATCATCTGTCACATCGAGTGAAGATGTGATAAGTCGTGAAGCGGTAATAAGAGCGTGTATGGGTATGCGGAGATATACGGGCATTGATGAAACACCTTATGAGTATGCAGAAAATATCATAGCAGAATTACCATCCGTCACAGTACGGCAGACATCTAATTGTAACACTTGTGAGTACGAGGAAGATAGAGATAGCGGTGAGTGCTATGAGTGTGTAAAGGGTATTCAAGATTGGTATAAACCAAAACAAACAGTACGGCAGACGGGGGAGTGGATAGACTATTCAGACGAGGGTTTTGTTGAATGTCCTATATGTGGACACGCTACGAATTGCGAAGATAACATAGACGAATTGCACTATTGCTTTTGGTGTGGCGCAGAAATGGTTGAGCCACAGGAAAGGAGCGATAAGGAATGACATACGATGAAATATGGGAATGTTTACTAAACCGTAAAAGGAATAAGCCTATAAAAAATCAACCATGTAGAAATTGTATTCACTTTTCGGAATATAAAAGAACAAGGTTTACTTGCGGAGTAGCGTGTGTTGATTTTAAGGAATACAAGGAAGAGATTGAGCCACAGGAAAGTGAGGAATGAATGAGCAAGGCACGACATCCCGATAAGGATTGCGTACTAAAGGGAGAGATCGAGGGTCAATTTGTTTATAAAGACGGAATTGTGAGTGAGATATAAAAGGAGAAGATAGATGCCAGAGGAAATGAAGAAACTACGGAAAATGCTGACGGCAATGAGTATCAAATGGCATGATAAATCGACCGTATATGAACCGTATGAGATTGTGGATCATAAAATCCTGCTAAACTTATGTATTTATCGCACACATTTCAATTATAAAGGCAAATTTCATTCAGTAATTTGCGGATATGGAACATACGGCGGTCAGGAAGGACTACTTGAAATGATGATCGGGAACAATGATCCGTCAGGGTGGCACACAGCCGAGGACATTATAAAGATTTTGAAGGGAGAACAGGAATGACGGGACTTAACTATCTATGCGAAAACGACATATCAGACGATGATTGCTTACAATGCGGAATCCACGGGATTAAGTTTAGTTGCCCCGATAATTGCCCCGATTTTAGGGATGTCAGAGAAAGTATGACACCCGAAATGTTGGCAGAGCGTGACAGGCTGATAAAGATTATGGGCGTAAAGGATGATCCGAAATGGGAAAGGAGAGTGTAATGGGGTTTAGACCGTTTTCATGGGGTCAGTTCGGAAGAATACCCGACCCGCCGGAAGATGAATGTAGCGGTGTCTTTGATGCCGAAAGCTGCTATTGGTGTTCTGACTATGACAGATGCAAGGATGCAGAGTATGTAGACGAATGGGACAGACTAGCAAGAGAGGATGACGAATGAAACCGTACGTTGTATCGGAGTTAAAGGAACAAAAAGGCGCGTACTATTGCCATAAACGAGGTTATCCCTATATCCCTGTTTTTGGGTCAATAGGGGATAAACGCAAGGCAGATAAAGTATGCAGGATGATGAATGAAAGCGTGGGAAAATGCAATCAAAAGCTGAAATAATGCGTGACCTGAAATTCTGCAAGGAACTTATGGATCGACTTGTAAAATACACGGATGACAATTATACAAGTGAAAGATCGTGGCAGAGCAATCACACGGTCATACAGAACGATATAACCCGGTTAAGACGGGAATTGATGTCGGTTAGTCACAAGTTGGAGGGATTTTAGATGACCATAGAACAACTTAACGAATGTATAAGCCGAATGCGTGAGATATACGATTTCAAAGATGAACAAACGGATATAGACTTGAAGATTGATCCGAGATATTCAGATCATAGCAAACAGCAGGTAATGATCCGTACTTTTGATAACGACTATGATATAGCAATCACGCTTGAAACCCATGCGATTTAGGCGCGTACTAGACGATTTAAGCGTACTTTGATATATAGACAGTAAAATTATTATTCAAGACCCGAAACGGGCAGAACGGGGCGATATGAAAGCATATATAAGCGGAGGAATAACAGGGGTTGATAACTACATGGAGAATTTCTTCACGGCTGAAAACCACCTACAGGAAGATTATGAAGTAATTAACCCGGCGAAAATCCTGTTCAACTTACCTGCCTCGACAACGTACTCACAGTACATGACACTTTGTATTGATTTGATAGATCAATCAGACGTTGTATGTATGTTGCCGGAATGGGAAGAAAGCAAGGGGGCAATTTTTGAACATCACTATGCCGAGATCAGCGGTAAGAAGATAATATACATGGAGGTACAGGAATGAATTTACAGGCATTTGCAAACGGCAAAGATATAAATGACGTACTAGAGCCTTTGGGGTTGGAAGTTGACGTACTAACGCAGGGACTTGCAAACCAAGCCGTCAAGAATATCCGTTTTATGATGACCATGAACTTCATGACGCAGGAAGAAGGTCAGGCGGTGTTTAACCGGGTTGTAGCAATGATCGGACAGAGAATGAAGGAGGTATAAGATGTTTGATATACAAACGGGAACAGAACACGGCGTTACATGGACAGTAGATACCAAAACTAAAGTTGATCCTATAATTATTACAGTTAAATCCGATAAAGGCGAGAAAACGGTAGAACATAGGTGTAGTCACAGACCTATATTCGGATATGACGGTGATGATTTAAATGATGTGGAAGAAATACTTGACAAACTGATAAAAGAATATGCAACGGAATGAGCAAACATCGGACAGAGGATGAAGGAGATAAGTTAAGAAAATGATAAATAAAGCGTTGTTTTCAAGCAATAGTGACGAATGGGCAACACCACTTGACGTATATGAAAAGCTGGATGCCGAGTTTTCTTTTAACCTTGATCCGTGTGCAAGCGACATAAACCACAAGTGCGATACATACTTTACGGCTGAAAATGACGGTTTATCGCATACATGGGGGGGTACAGAGTGTTTTGCAATCCGCCTTATAGCGCGATTGATAAGTGGGTTGAAAAGGCATATAGAGAAAGCCATCAGGATAATACACTTGTTGTTTTGCTTATTCCTGCAAGAACAGACACAAGGTATTTTCATAACTTTATTCTTAACCGAGCAGAAATAAGATTTATAAAAGGACGGTTAAAGTTTAATCAATCAAAGAATAGTGCGCCATTTCCTTCAATGATTGTTATATATCGGGGCGCATACATTTAAGTCATATAAGGAGATATAGCATGAAGTTTGAACGATTCAGGTATATGAAAGCATGGGATTGGATATCTATATTGCCGACAGTATTTATTTCAATAAATGAAATGATATACGGTCGGGAAAACTTTAGTATTCACTTTCATTGGTTAGGTTGGCATTTTATGTGGTTGTGGTTAAAGGAAGGGTAACAATGAGAGCGCAAGGCTTTTTCGGATTCAACAATACGCAGGAGCGTACTGCCGCAGAAAAAGGGTATGACTTGTATGGATTCTATGAGAATAGGGATGATGCGGAACACCTTGTAAGTCAGTTGCACGGAAGCAAGGTACACGCATTTAAGCTGTATAAGACCCTTCTGCAAGGCGGTTATAACATCCGGGGTTGGGTGGTATAAAGAAGGAGAGCAAAGATGATAAACAGATTACTTGAGTGGGAGGGATATTGATATGACACAAGATTGTTATGAAGCACTACAAACTATACGAAATGCTATAAGTGACGATGAAAGCATAAAAGCCTATGACGAGATCACTAAAACAATAGCAAAGTTAGAAGCAAGGATAACTGAATTGCAGAAGTTAAAGATTCCCCCAAGATGGCAGTCTGCAAGTCCACCGCAAAATAGTGAGTGGAAGGTACAAGGCAATACGGGCGTAGAACCAAGGAATGAGAGAGGATATTTGGGGATATTCTCATAAAAGTCGCGTACTAGAACGGTTTTTCAATTCAAAAGTCGCGTACTAGCGAAAAAATCAGACCGTGATCCTGCCGGAAAAATTTTCGCGTGAAAGGGTCGAATGGATGTTCGGTCAAAATTTTCTCAAAATGACACCTGTTTTTTAAGGTCAAAATTGATCGAAAATCTGCATCAAAAAAGAGGTCGATTTCGACCTCAAAATTTGACCCTTTTCAGGACATAAAAAAGCCCCTGCCATAATCGGCAGGGGTTGCTTTTTGGTTATGCCGTCATTATGTCCCGGATGTATGCCGGGTCAATGTATGGACATTGTAGCCGTTGCAAGTTAAATGATCCGTTACGGAGATAAAGCCCGTCACCATTGCCCCGGAGCAATTCCGCGCCGCCCTGGTCTAGTATGATTCGGCTGTCCATGTTTGATATAGTTCTAAATGCGATCCGTGTTGGCAAATTGCCTTTTAACGTCCCGTTAATAACTGAGGCGTCCGGGCGTTGAGTTGCTAATATCACATGGAAACCTGCCGCGCGTCCCTTTTGGGCAATTCTCAATAATTCAGGGATGACCCGCGCCCGCGCTTTTTTGTTTTCGATCAAATCTGATAACTCATCGACTACTAAAATATGCCGCCTTGCGTCCGGGATGATCCTTTTGTATTGCTTAAAGTCATTAACCCCGCGTTGCTCCATATCATCAAAACGCGCCTCCATGCGATCAATTAACCCGTCAATGATAACGGCAGCTTGACCCTCACCAAAAACAGAAGTAGCAACCTGGGCATTATTCTTATACATTGACAATTCTACTTTTTTACAATCCACAAGGTATGTATAATTATGTTTGTTACATAATATTGTAGTTATCAGGTTATGTAGAAAAACAGATTTTCCGCTGCCTGTAGTCCCGGCAATCAAGATATGCCGCGCGTTGTCTATGGTATCAAGTACGATCTGCCCGCCGGAAAAACCAACTATAAAAGGAATATCGGGATTGTTAAAATCAATATAACCGTTATAGTCTTTATAATCGTATAAAGGTTGTTTTGTTAACTCCCTGATATATAATGCTGTGGTATCGTTTACAATCTCCAGGTGTTGTCCCGTTGCGGTCTGCAATGCCGGAAGTAAACTTTTTAACCGTTGCGGAGTTGCGGATGATCCCGCCGGGGTTAACTTATAGGATGTAAACCCGTCCCCGGTGATCGTTTGTGTTATCATATACGGGATTTTGTAAAGTGTTAACGCGTCCTGTATATTCATTGTAAAGCCTCCTCTAATAAGGGGATATAATCAGGAATATTGACCGTTACAAGGTCTATAAAATCCTGTTTTGATTCGTGCTGTTCTTTATCAGCTCCCCACATTAACATTTTTATCCCGGCAGAATGAGTATAAATCCAGGCTTCATAAGTTGCCGGAGTTGTTACGATGTCCACAACATACACATTATTGTTGTATGTATGATAATAAGTTGTGATATTAAAGTCATCCGTTCGTATCATTTCTTTTTGCCTCCTTTCATATCATTAGTGATTAACTTTTTAATATACCCTTGTTTGTTTGGTTGTGCTGTTAAATGTTCTATCAATTCTTTATCAGTGTTCTTATTAAATGAACACTTAAACTGATATACATTTTCCTGCGCGTGTTTTTTTACTGCGATCCGATGCGCTTCGATCTGATCTTTTTTTGACTTCATCCGTTAAAACCTCCTTTTATTTAGTTGTCAATGATCGATCCGGGCATAATATCCCGGTTGCATACATTATATAATAGAACATAATCAAAGTACATTGACAGATTGCATAAATAGTACATTGATATTTTAGGCATAATGTACATTGACTATATCAATGTACAGTGATATAATTCAGACATAGCAAACAGGAAACGGGATCAAAAGTCCTATAAATCCAGGGCAGCCGGATAAAAAAATACGGCGTTTTGGTGATAGGTTTCCAGGACATAGCAAAAAGAAGGAGGGCAGCATTGAAAACATACTTGATTAGTTTTGACGGGTTTACATTTACGGCAGAATTAACGCCGGATGAAGTTGAAGCAATCGGACAGGATCAAGATATTACAATTAAGGAGGTATAAGCATGGATAGAGAATACTTAATAAAGGATATTGAAGCATTAACACTTGAAGAGGTTGAAACAATGGATCATATAAAGATTGAGATAAATGGGCATGATGTTTATATGGTTGACTTTAAAGGGTATTTTGGTTTTTCGGCGCTTGTTTTCCGGGCGGGGCATCATCTTTACTATGCTAATGATTATGAACTACATCACAAGGGAAAAAGCCGCGAAGAACTGAAGAAATGGTATGAGGACACATTACCCAACAAATTATACAGTGATGAGATGATCGCGGCGCCGATTAAAGATTATCACGACGGGGAAAACAAAGATTATTATCTTTACAACTATTATCCGCAAATGTGCATTGATAAAGTATCAGCCTTCAATATATTCCATAATGACGCGGAGCGGGAAGCTTTTGAGAAAAAAATCAAAGATATGTATTATAGCAAGATCGGATTTTTCTACACAAGGGATAAAGCATTTGTAGACAGACTCGAAGAGTTATACAAGATAGCGCAGGAGAGTAAAAAGGGATCATCTAATAATTATGATTACTGGGTCGATGCTTTTAAATATGAGATGTTCAACCATGAGTATGCTATATCATGGGAGCCGGACACAGCGACATTATCCGCTTTTGGTTTACCTTATGAAGTGGGTTATCAGTACGAAAATAATGATTATAGCAAGGGACTCGATTATTTATTCGATGCTTTGAAATTCTCGGACATTCAGCGCAAAGCATACCGGGATGCGCGGGGTTATGTTTTAAGTCATAGCAATTATTAAGGAGGTGTTAAAATGTGGGATCATATACAAAAGGCATATTTTGAGCAGATCGGGGCAAAGATAAACCCCGCCGGGATTGTCGAGATACCGCGCCGAGTGTGGGCAGGATTGCAATACACAGATAGGAGCATACACGACAAAAACATCAGAACATGGATGATTAACAGCATAAACGGATGCACATTGATATTTGAGCATAAACATTTTGAGATAGTATAAGGAGGAATAAACATGAAGATATTAGAAGTATTAAGGACTATTAAAGATCATACGGACACAGATACAATGGCAAAACTGATTTATGATACTAGGCAGGAGATAATCGAAACTGCCGGGACATTAAAGCATAACAAATCAACACGAGAGGCGGCTATAAAAGCATACTCAAATAATACGCCTGATAATCTGGAAAAGATGCAGGAGCCGGAAAACGGATTATACACCGAAGGACATACAGCAATATCAATCCCGGTCAAGGGCGCGAAGTATGACGGGGAGAAGGGAATCGCGAAGATGATGCTAGACATTATAAAAAACAAAAAACCCACGGATTTACGGGACAGCTTCGATTATTCTATCGCGGCGGCAAAGGTAAACGGCTGGAGGCTCGGAGATGTAGATCATTATATCATGGTTGAGGGGCATTATTACAACTTGTCATTGATAGCAAGGGTTTATAACTGTATAGCAGACAATAAAACATATAATGGATGCAGACTCGAGATACAGACGGATGCAAAACATCCCGCCTTGATAATGTCTACTCAATACGGGATCGGGATCGTCCTGCCGTTTATATGTCCTGCTAACTTGACATACAATGTCACGCCGGGAGAGGGTCTTTTATCCGCTATTGATAAAGAGATAGATAAGCGGATCATGGACGGGATCGAAGCGGCAGAAATAAGACGCCGAGAGGCGGCGCGCGTATTACATGAGGATGATTTTTCGGATATTAACACCGAAGAGATAAAGAAAAATCTGAAGGATGCAGGAATCGAAAACGGAGTAGTTGTTGACCCGGAAAAACTCGAAAACAATTCATTTATTCAGGACGTAACACGGAGAGCGGAGGGCGCGGCATAAAAGGGATAATGCCGGGACAGATCGGAAAAAGGGACGGGATAAAACCCCGTCTTTTTTTCGCGTATAAACCATTACAGCCCCAGTAAAATCCCCGCATTTGACAATATACCCCTGTTTTGATATAGGGACGCGGGAAGGACGGGACGCAATGAAAAAACAAAACAAGGGGCAAAACACGCCGATATTAGAATATACTCCAACTATTAACCGCCTGCCGGATGGATCGCTTGACTATAACTATTATTACAATGCTAGTATGGACATAATCGAGCGTAACATGGAGGCAGATGGACGTGACCCGCTGCACATCACATCAAATCAATTACAATACTATCTTGATTTATGCTATATATCCCTATTTAAGCCCGATAACACATCAGGAAAAAAACCAAACAACATACTATATGGCAATAACTCATCATATGACCCTAAAGATATTCAAACACTATTAGATATATATGTCCGTATATGCGCTAAATATGACGCGCTGCCGTCTATTGTAGGGGCTTCATACTACACGGGCATTGATGACGATGTTATAAGACATATGGATGTAACCGCCGGAGGTATCGGCATATTAAAGCGCAGGAAAAACTATATCCAAAACCGCTTGAATAATACCCCTATTGGAGTGATGACATTAGCAAATAACGACATTGAAACGGGACTATTATACACACGGCAGAACATAGTTACACATGAAGCTGTAAAGCGGTCATTGTCATTTGACGATCTCAAACGGATTGCAGACAATAACAGCCCTGATTGAATGTCTGATTGTGACATAGGACAGCAGAACAAAAACACGGTCACGGGGTCAAGCGCTGTAAAGCCTGTATTTACAAGGGGTTGAGGGTATTTTATCGAACGTTTGTGTGGTACAGTAAAGTTATCTTTAACGAATAGATGGTTGCATGGGCGGGTTTTGCCTTGCCTGCGGGGGGTCACGGGGTCAAGGCATACCCGGACACTAGAAACAGAATATACGTTTGGCGCGGGTTACCCCCTCAAATTCTTAAAAAACAAAAAGGATGAACGAAGCACAGGAATACAACCGATTACGGGCAGAATGGAGTAGTGGCGGTATAGTACGGCTAATGGCAGAACGGTCACTAGGGAAAGTATGCTATAACTGCGGATCAGACACGGGTATAGAGTTACACCATGTCGTACCGTTAAAGTTAGGTGGCACGAATAATATGTCTAATATCGTTGTTCTGTGTCATAGATGTCATTGTGCGGCGCATTACGGTAGGCATATCCGGGACTATCAGAACAAAAATATATCGGGCAGACCACATAACGCGCCTAATGAGGTAATAGACGCGGCTTTGGATAACTATATACACGGTCAGATAGGTGCGAGTGAGTGCAAGATGATGATGGGTATGTCGAAGAAAACAAAGATAGGAGATATGTCCTATTACAAGCGGTATCTGCATGAACGTGGGATAAAGAAAGTGAAGAACAACATAGACATCATCATAAACAAGCGTGGCGAGGTAAAAGAAGGGGATCAGGTAGGGTTTATCGAGTATAAAGACGGACGGATAACATCAACGGTTTTCGGTGTTCCGTTAAAGGCAGAGATATGATAGCGAAGATCGTAATATGCACAATACTATACTACATGGCTTGGATATGGCTGATATTGTTTGCGGCGTGGTTGGTAGATATGTACCTGGATTTCGAGAAGTGGTTATTCTCGTAAAGGGTATTTTAGCAAGAATTAGGAATTTGGTATCGAAAATTACGGGGTTTATACCGAAAAGTTGCTATTTTAAGTCTAAATGTTACGAAAATGTTACAAAATCGTTCGCTCACGCGAGGTATGAAATGGACAGAAAAGGCTTTTTGTATTTAGCGGATGAAATGCTAAAGAGATCGAACGCAAAGGGCATCAAGGTAGTTTTTTGGGATGACACAGGGAGATACAAGGTAAAGATACGGAAAGATGGACGAAAGGTACGATAGAGATTGCTGCGATAAAGAGTGTTTTGCTAACCGGGACAATCATTGCTTGGCTTTGTCGGTGTCCTACCGTGGGGAATGTCCGTTTCAAAGGACGGATATAACGATGGAAGAACAGGCGAAGGAAATGATTAGGTATGACAGTAGGAGAAATCTGATATGACGCATTTTACAGTACCGGGTCTACCTCGTGGGAAAGGGCGTCCGAGGTTTAGCCGGAACGGACACACATACACACCGAAAGACACTATCCTGTATGAGAACTTGGTAGCGACTTCTTACGATGGTGGGAAGTTAGAGGGTGACTTGTCTGCAAAGATCGTGTGTTACTTTCCGATCCCGAAATCAATATCAAAGAAAAAACGTGAGTTTATGTTGACCGAGAGGGTCTATTACAATCACAAGCCGGATTTGGATAATTTAGCGAAAATTATTCTTGATAGCCTGAATGGAATCGCATTTGACGATGACAGGCAGGTTGTGAGATTGGAAGTATCGAAATTTTATTCAGACAGACCGAGGGCAGAGGTATGGCTGACGGAAATCTAGGGGAAGTACAGAAGATAGTCCGTTCTTTGGACGATGACTATGTAAGTCAATTATATCTTGATGAACGATTGTTAGACGGGTATGTGAAGAATATCACATATTCCCTGTTTCAGTTGAACGAAATAAAATACGCCCGTTCTTTAATCACATTGACTATGGAAAAGGTGCAACAGACGGTAAAGAAAGCCGGATTTTCCTCTATATGGGATTTAGAGGCGAAGATTTGGGGGCAAGATGTCTATTTGTTAAGGGGATTTTATCAATTATGCCTGTTAAACTCTTTTTGGAACTTGGAATCGTTTACTTTCTTCATGGAACAGGACAGACCGCAGGAAAAAAGGTTCTATCTGCCGAGAATTAAGCCCTTGCAGACCGTTTTGGGTGATTTAGAGGATTTAGCGAACCGAAAGATCAAGTTTCTTGGTATTTCCCTTCCCCCTCGAGTCGGTAAGAGTACGGAATGTATCTTTTTTCTCACATGGTTAGCCATGAAAAGACCAAACTCACATTCAGCTATGGGCGGTCATTCAGGAGTTCTCACGAAAGGGTTTTACAAGGAACTTATGAACCTTTTTGATAGTGCGGAATACAGATTTGGTGAAATCTATAAATTCTGGCATGAGAAAGAGCAGAAAGTCATTCAGGACAAGTCAGCGGAGGACTTGACGATAAATCTAGGCAAGCCCGATAGGTTTTCTACTTTAACGTGCCGTTCGATAGATGCGACATGGACGGGAGCGGTTGACGTTTCATGGGATGGTGTTTTATACGTTGATGACCTTGTAAGGGATCGTGAACACTCATTAAGTCCTACACGAATGGAAAACACCTGGCAGGAATATCTTAACAAGATGGTCGATAGAAAGAGCGGATTTGACCCGACAGGGGACGAGATAGACCTTGGATATGACATAGATATGTGCTTTGACTTTGCCGGAGCGTGTGAACTGATGGTCGGTACGTTATGGAACGTCTATGACCCTTTGTATAGATTGGAACAGCTATACGGGAACGACCCTCTTTATCGTTTCCGCAAGATACCTGCCTTGAATGAGCATGACGAGTCTAACTTCAATTACACCGTGAACGGGTTTACCACGGACTACTACCGGGAAATGAGGGAGAGATTGGATGATCCTGAATGGATGGCAAAATACCAGCAAGCCCCGTATGTCCGTGAGGGAATTTTGATAAACAAGAATGAAATAAACTACTTTAACGGGGAGATAACGGAAACGATACAGAAGATAGTCGGAATACTCGATCCGGCTGTGGGCGGCGGTGATTATCTTTCTATGGTAGTGATTGCGGAGGGGAAGAAGAAATACGTCATTGATTGGGTGTACTCGAAGGAAACGAAGGGCAAGACCATACCCGAACTATGCGCAAAGATCATTTCGCACAACATAAGTGAAGTACACTACGAACGGAACGGCATAGGTCGTGTATTTGATGATGAACTGACACAGGCTTTGCACAATCGGGGGCATTTCAGAACGAAAATGACCTCATTTGCCGCACCCGAAGGAATGAGCAAGGAAGAAAAGATAATAGGTTATTCCGATTGGATAAAGTCTAACCTTTATTTCATAGACGAAACGGCAAAATCAACTACTTATACCCGGTCTAATTCATATCAGTTGGCATTAAACCATGTATTCATCTATACCACGGTTGGTAAGAACAAATGGGATGATGCGATTGATAACCTGGCACAAGCCGGACGGGTATATGAGAAACAGAGAAATGGCACAGTAGACATCATCTTAAATCCGTTTGCGAGGTATTGAGTATGGAAAAATGGAAAAAAGTTGATTGGATAGATGGGTTGATGAGTGAATACGAGGTAAGCAATACGGGAAGAATTATAAGCATATCACACTTACAGTATTTAGGTAAATATCATACCTACAAAAGAATATACAAAAAATATGAATTGACACCATCGGATAATGGAAATGGATATTTATATATTACTGCGAGAATTGATGGAAAAAGAAAGCATTTATATGTTCATAGAATTGTCGCAACTGCTTTTTTAGACAATCCAGATAATAAACCTCATGTAAACCACATAGACAGAAACAGGCATAACAATAATGTGGAAAACCTCGAATGGTGTACTGTATCGGAAAATATAAGACATTCCTTACCTTTTCGGAAACCATTTGAAAATGTTTCTAATGAGCATCCCCAATATGGTAAAGGCATTACAAAACATGGAAAATGCTACACAGTAGTAATAAATCATAACTATATAGGACACTATAAGACTTTGAGCGGAGCAAAAAGAGCAAGGGATTGTTATATGGCAAGGGTACAAAAAGATTATGAAGAAAGAATAAAACGTCTTAAAAAGCACTAATTGAAGGAGTGTAAGAAGGGTGAAGTGTAAGAATTGCGGCGCAGAACTGAATAATGGGCGGTGTGCATACTGCGGATCATTTTTTTCCGAAGATATGCGGTATATGAAGCTGAAAGCACCCCAAATAGACGAGGATTTATCCAAGAAGATACTGTTTAAGGGGTCACCATGCAGAGATGATGATAGCCGGATGCACAAAGTACTAATAGAAGTTACCTGCATCGGAGATACGGAAAGACACTTTATAGAGGGCATATAATGTACGATGACTTATACGAATACAATCAGATGATAGAGCGCAAGTTAGACCGTGTATCGGAACTACGGGCAGCTTTAACGTCCATGAGTGCGCCTTTAGGGGAGAAATCATCGGGGTCGCATGAGGACAGGATGGCTAATCTCATGTGCAAGATCGTGATTTTAGAGAATGAACTTGAAGGATTGATAGATGACTACGCAGACCGCAAAAGGAAAGTGCAACAGGAAATATTCATGCTTGAAAACGAGGATTGGCAGGACATTATGTATATGTCATTTGTCGAGTTTAAGAATATGCACGAAATCGCTGAAATAAAGGGGACAACGTATGATTGCATCAAGAAGAAAAGGCAACGCGCCATGAAAAATCTGAAAACTTTAATAAAAAATCAAACTATTTAGAAAAATATTCAGAAAATTGTTTGACATCCCCCCGATTTTTTGATATATGGCAAACTGTAAGAGTGTCAAAGGGCGGTTTTCCGTCCTTTTTTCGTGGAGTAAGAAATGAAAGACCCGAAAAGAAACAGCAAACCCTTCAACGTAGTATGTCATAATTCCTTTGGGCGTGAAGTCATCTACACAAACGAAACCAAGATTACCAAAGACAACATCATAAAGGAATTAGGAAAATCCATATCAAGTCACAGGCAGAACGCTGAAGAGATAGACTATCTTTACAATTATTATTTAGGCAATCAGCCTGTTCTTTACAGAACAAAGCAGGTCAGACCCGAAATCAACAACAAAGTCGTGCAGAACACGGCTTATTTTATTGTTGAAACCAAGACAGCGGATATAGCAAGTGAACCCATACAGTACGTTTTAAGGGGAACTGATGAAAGAAAATCACAGGAGATAGCAGACCTTAATTCAATCATGGAGAACGAGGATAAGGCATATTCTGATATATGTCTGGCACGTTGGAGATCAATCTGCGGTACATCTTATAGATTCATAGCAAATGATGACGGAAGATCAAGCCTTTTGGATGAAACCGATTTCAGGATAGACGTTTTAGACCCTAGACAGGCTTTTGTGGTCTACTACACAAACAACATCCCGGCATATTCCGTACAACTCACGAAAGACGAGAATAACAAGAATATATATTTTGTCTACACCAACGAACAATGGTTCAAGGTAGGGGCTAATAAGGTCATAGAAAGCGGTGTGAACGGCTTTCACGCTATCCCTGTCATAGAATATCCGAACAATGAGAACAGGATTTCCGACATAGAGATAACCATTTCCTTATCGGATGCCATAAATGAAATGTCGAGTGACCGACAGGACGGCATAGCACAGTTCGTGCAATCCTTTATCAAGTTCATTAACTGTGAAATGGACGCTGACAAGTTCGCTGAATTACGTCAAAGCGGAGCATTTATCGTTAAGTCGAACAACGGAGAGAACAAAGCTGACGTAGATATAATGTCATCCGAACTTAATCAGAGTGAAAGCCAGGTTGCTATTGATGACCTATTCCAAAAACTCTTGGTTATTCAGGGTATCGCTAACCGTGAGGGCAATTCCGGCGGTGACACGATGGGCGCGGTCAATTTAAGGAATGGCTATATAGACAGCGAAAAGAGAGCGGAACTGTCCGAACCGTCATTCAAGAAAGCCGAAAAGCAATTCCTGCGGATCGTGCTTTACATGATGACGGTCAAGAAACAGACCACCCTTAAAATCACAGATATTGAGATAAAGATTTCCCGGTCAAAGATGGATAATATGCTTACAAAAGCGGAAACAATGAAAATTCTGCTAGAGTCGGGAATCTTTTATGAACGTGCTATTAAGTCTGTTGGCTTCTTTGCTGACCCGGAGCAGGTGGCAATAGAGAGTGCCGATAGGATGAAGATTTTATATCCTACGGAATTACCCAAAGAACAGCCGAACGAAGTCATTGAGGTAGAAGATGCCGAGATTTGACGAACTGAATCAGTTAAAACGGTTCTTTTCCACTATGGAGATATCAGAAGATGAGAAAAAGAAACGTACTGACCTTGCTTACCTTCTGTATGACGCTATTTATTTCACTTTTGCACTTATCAAGGTGGAAAAGGAAATCGAGGAACGGAATTTTACTACAAATGCGTTAGCAGTAGACCAATACCGGGAAACGTTGGAAAACCGTATCACGGATGCCCTGAAGGGTGTCCCGTATGAGCCGGACTATGTACCACAGTTGGTTAATGACATCATAGAAACCACGGACAGACACCCTGATGATCCGTATTACTTATCACGGGATAGAGCGTTACTTATAGCACAGAATGAAAGCAATAGCGTTTATAACTATTCCGACTATGATAACGCTAAAAAGAGTGGAAAACAGTACAAAACGTGGTTAGCGGAAGTAGATGATAAAACCCGTGAATGGCATTTAGAGGTTGACGGTACAAAGATACCGATTGATGAAATGTTCCATGTAGGGAAAGACGAAATGCTTTTCCCACATGATTATCTGCGCGGAAGTGCAGAAAACCTTGTGAATTGCCGTTGTATTTGCCTGTACGAGTAATTCTTTGTTCATTTATACACTTCTCCAAGCCGTATGTCCTTGTGGCATACGGTGAGAAAATTACACCCTGCGGGGTGTTTTTTTATAGAAAGCAACTATGCGTAAATAGTAAACCTATGGGATGCAACCCCGCCAAAGCGTAGGAAAGGGAAAGGACAAAACCATGACACGTAACGAAGTAAAAGAGTTGATGAAGTCTTGGGGCATTGAAGAACCCACGGACGAACAGGTAACCGATTATCTCAATCGTATTCAGAAAGAGGTCAAGACAGCCGAGGACAAGGCAAATCGCTACAAAGCGGATGCTGACAAGGTGCGTGACCTTGAAAAGCAGATTGAGGAAATGAACAATGCTAACTTGACCGACTTGGAAAAAGCTAACAAGGCAACCGAGGACGCTATGAACAAAGTTGCAAGTCTGGAAAAAACCGTCAGACAGATGGAACAGCTTAAAGCATTAGCAGACATCGGCATTGTTGGTGATGATGCAAACGGTCTTGTAAACGAGGATGGTTCTCTTAACACAGAAAAGTTGGGCGAGATCATAAGTGCAAGGGAAAAATCAGCGGTTGCGACTTATCAAAAGCAATCGTTAGAAAACACACCCGCGCCGGATGATAAGAAACCCGAAGAAGAGGACAAGCCCGGAAAAGATATAGTTGAACGTGTTACCGCTTCAAAAAAAGCAGAAGCCGAGGCGGTCAACATCATTGACGCATACAAGTAGGAGGAAAAAGATATGAAGTACACAGATACCACTATTTCCGCTACTCCCGAAGTTCTGAAAAGGAAACTTGGCGCAGAATATCTCAAAGAGATAACCATTGATGCAACGGCATTTACAAATGGTGTACTTGCGGCAGGATCAGCGGTAGCGGCAGATGGTAAGAAGTCAACGGGTGACGGATCAGACGTTTACGGTATCACGCTGAATGATTGCTATTCAGATAACCCGAACACATCCGTTATCGTTGCATTTGCAGTTATCAACGGTGCTAATAGCACAGCAACATCAAGCGACAGGGCGGCACTTACCAACCTGATTTTTGAATAAGGAGGTTCACTATGGGTAAATTTAATGATGTATTCAGTTCTCCCGTGGTAGCGGCTGTTTACAATGAAGCCGCTTCAAACAGAATCCCTTATCTTGGTGAGGGTCTGTTTCCGGCAAAAAAGAAAAGTGGACTTGAACTTAAATGGATCAAGTCATCAAAGGGTCTGCCTGTATCACTTGCACCGTCAGCATTTGACGTAGTAGCACCGATAAGGTCAAGACAGGGTTTTGAGATCATCGACACCGAAATGGCATACTTCAAAGAGGCTATGCTTGTTAAGGAGCAGGATATTCAGGACTACGAACAGGCAGTTGAGGGTTCTCCCCTTGCAAGAGAAATTCTCGATAGGATTTACGATGACGCTACTACTCTTGTAGATGGCGCACTTGTTGTTCCTGAAAGAATGAGAATGAGCCTGCTTGCAAACGCAAACGGACATCCTTCAATCTCGATCGCAGTTTCCGGCGGTGCAACATACACCTACAATTACGATCCGAACAATGACTACTCAACATACAACTACACAGCAAAGACATCAACGGCTATGTGGACAGACCTTGACGATTCCGATCCTTTACAGGACGTTTCCGATGCACAGGATGCGGTTGAAGCAAAGACAGGCACAAGACCTACTATCCTGCTTATGAGCAAGGGAACAATGAACCTGCTGAAGCAGAATGTTAAGCTGCGTAGCGCTATCCTTGCACAGAACGCAACGGCAAACATCTTTATGTCGGACAACCGGGTTAAAGAGATATTCTCTAACGAACTTGGTATTTCGATCATTGTTTACGCTAAACAGTACAAGGATGAAAGCGGCACAGCAAAGAAGTTCTATCCCGATGGAATGGTTACGCTTCTTCCCGAAGGTGCGCTTGGTAACACATGGTTCGGCGTAACACCCGAAGAACACAGAGCAGACAAGCTCGATGTTACCGTAGTTAATACGGGTATCGCAGTAGCGGTTGAAACGAAGTTCGATCCCGTTCAGACACTTACAAAGGCAAGTGAGATCGTTCTTCCTTCATTCGAGAGAATGGATGAAACTTACATGATTAAGATTGCATCTAGTCTTTCATACTAATAAGGAGGTAGGTACTATGATTTTTCCGTTTGAGGTTAAAAAGAATGGTATCTATTATCCGGCAGGTACGGAAGTACCGACAGGCACAAAGAGGGCAGAAATGCCCTCTTTTGATGTGCCGGGGAAAGTAGAAACCAAAAAAGAGGTTGAACCTGTCAAGGATGAAACCGTAAAAGTAAGGAAATACACAGACGATGAACTGAATTTGCCGTACATGAAACTTAAAAGCCTTGCATCACAGAACGGTATCAAGGTTGAGAAGTCGGCAAAAGCAGAAGAGATAAAAGAACTATTGAGGGCATTATGACACTAACCGAACTGACAGAACTTGTGCAGAGCAAAGCACTTTCATATAGCGTTGAAGCGGGGGAGAGCATAGATAAATTCCCCGGTTCGATAGTGGATTTTGTCATTGAGTATTGCATCAATGAAAGTCATTTTCCTATGGACTATACCGAGGATAAGATAGCCACAAGACTATACCGTTGTGTAAATGCAATGGCAATGGCTTGTATTGAGGTCTATTCAAGAGCCGGGGCAGAGGGAGAAAGAGCGCACAGCGAAAACTCTATCAGCCGGACTTATGACGGGGCATGGATTTCAGGCAGATTACACGATATTTTACCTAACTTTGTGGGTGTGATATGAGAACACTTTTAAGAAACAAACAAACTTTATATTACGCCCTGTTAGACGGCACATTGCCGGAATATGAACTTGATAGCGATGGAAACAAGATAGTTGACTATGTAGACGAAGAAACAGGGGTAACGTACTACGTTGAAACGGGTGTTAACACTCCTGTTTATAGTCCAGCAGTTGAGTTCAAGGGCAACATAGCATTTGCCGGGGCAGATTTGTTAAGACAGGAATACGGCATTAGTGACGAGAACTACGAAGCGGTATTAGTGCTGAATAAGAATGAGATACCCATAACGGAAACATCCCTTATATGGTATCAAACAAAACCCGGCACAAAAGTTATAGACGATGTGGAGTATGCCGATGATGCCACGGCAGATTACAGGGTGTTACGGTCTGTACCGTCATTGAACAATGACCGTTTCATTCTGGCAAAGGTAGTTAAATGAATTACAACGTAAAACTCGATTCGGTTCAATTAACGCTACTTTCAAGGGAACTATGGCACTATGCGGAGAGTTTTGAAAAGAAAGTCGAGATATTTCTAAACAGACTTGCAGATGTAGCCATAGAAGTAGCTGTTGTGAATGGTGGCGATTACGGGCAATTCATAACCTACACAAAGAAATTGGAAAATGGCACGACTATAACGGTTACGGGGCGGTCAAGACCGATAGCCCGTGAATGGTACGCAGGATCAAATTCAAAACAGACAAGGACAGAATACATTTCACCTATCCTTATGGCTGAATTTGGTTCTGGCTTTTATGCAATAAATGATAAATCGGGTTTGGGTGGTCAAGGTACGTTAAACAAGTACGGACACGCAAACGACCCGGACGGATGGTATTGGTATGCCGACAGCACCGATGATAGTGAAGCAACGCCTGTTAGTCAGGCACAAAGCGGAAAGATAAAGTTTCACTCAATGGGTGTGCATCCGGCACGACCTTTACATAAAGCGGTTTTGGCTTGCAT
>Ga0265298_10000539_pt1 | contig 56286 bp, 57 predicted proteins | sample AusTroGonzalo_MG_3_FD_193486 | JGI IMG/M metagenome (GOLD analysis project Ga0265298, IMG submission 193486) | Bovine rumen microbial communities from tropical cattle in Woodstock, Queensland, Australia - Gonzalo_01 | ecosystem: Host-associated > Mammals > Digestive system > Stomach > Rumen ... | reverse complement strand
ATGGAACAGTTCCTTGGATATGTAACCCTTGTCGCCGACCAGTTTTCCGTAGATTTCCTTCACGAAGTCCTTGACCTTCAGCGGCTCCCTGTCATCGACATCCGCAGGGGTGATCATGAAGCTCAGCACCTCACCCTTCTCGTTGATGATGAGATGCATCTTGAAGCCGAAGAACCATCCCATGGAGCACTTGCCCCTCATGGCGATGCCCCTGAACACCTTGTGGCCGTGGATGCGCTGGTTGCGGCAGACGCGCATCGGTGTCGAGTCGATGAAGTTGACGCCCGTACACTTGCCCAGCAGCACCTGCTTGACGAAGACCAGCAACGGCAGGGCCACTTCCCGCTCCAGTTCCACAAACCTGTTGTACGACACGGTCTTGGGAAAGAGGTGACCCCAGTGCTTGCACACATAGCCAAGATAAAAGTGCTTCAGGCAACGGTGTCCTCCCATGTGGAAGGCGATGAGTATGGTCATCACCTCGGCATCCGACATGCGGTTGGGCTTGTCGCGATGACGCTTCCCGTCGGTCACTTGGAGAGTGTGTTTTTTCACCGTGTCGTTGAAAAACTTGCAGAAATCGTCTGCCATGCAATAAATTTCCGTAATTTTGCCTTCTGATAACATAGCGTGTTTCGTTTGTTTTTTTTGCACTACAAATATACGAAAAACATCGCTATGTTATTCTTTTTCTGACAATTATTTTATATCGAACTCACGTTAATATAAGCAACTAAGCAATAATAAATATATGAAAAAAGTAATGCTCGTTTTCGGAACGCGCCCCGAGGCCATCAAGATGTGCCCGCTGGTGAAGGAGTTCCAGAAATATCCGAATGATTTTGAAACCATCGTGTGCGTCACCGGACAGCATCGCGAAATGCTCGACCAGGTGTTGCGTATATTTGAGGTCACGCCCGACTACGACCTCAACATTATGAAGCAGGGGCAGGACCTCTACGACGTGACCGCCCGTGTACTGACGGGTATGCGCGACGTGTTCGCCCAGTGCAAGCCCGACGTGGTGTTGGTGCATGGCGATACCACCACCTCCACCGCCGCTGCCTTGGCCGCTTTTTATCAGCAGATTCCTGTGGGTCACGTGGAAGCAGGCCTCCGCACGCACAATATTTACAGCCCTTGGCCAGAGGAGATGAACCGCCAGATTACAGGCCGCATCGCCACCTATAACTTCTCGCCCACACCGCTCTCGGAGAGCAACCTGAAGGAAGAGAAAGCCCAAGGCCAAATCTTCGTGACGGGCAACACGGTGATCGATGCATTGCACATGGTGGTGGATAAGCTGAAGACCGACAAGGCTTTGGCTGACGAGCAAATTAATGTATTGAAGACGGCTGGTTATGATGTAACTCGTCTTAACAGTGGAAAGAAACTCATCCTTATTACTGGCCACCGCCGCGAAAACTTCGGTGACGGTTTCATCAGCATGGTCACAGCCATGAAAGACCTCAGCGAGAAATATCCGGATGTGGACTTTGTTTACCCGATGCACTTGAATCCCAACGTGCGCAAGCCTATCCACGAGGTGTTTGGCGAAGACCTCACCCGCCCCAACTTCTTCTTCATCGAGCCGCTGCAATACTTGGAGTTCGTCTATTTGATGGAGAAATCCACTGTGGTTTTGACCGATTCTGGTGGTATTCAAGAAGAGGCACCTGGTTTGGGTAAGCCTGTTTTGGTGATGCGTGATACCACCGAACGCCCCGAAGCCCTCAAGAGCGGCACAGTACACCTCGTCGGCACCAACCACGACCTTATAGTTAAAGAAGTAAGCACCCTCCTCGATGACCCCGCAGCCTACGAGCGCATGTCCAAAGCCGTGAACCCCTACGGCGACGGAAAGGCTTGCTCCCGTATAGTAAAGGTCTTAAAAGGCGAGCCTGTTGACCGCTACGAAGTGTAAGAGATAGTTCAAGAGTTCAAAAGTTCAAGATGGCTACTGTACGAGATTTTGAGGATTTAGTGATATTCCAGAAAGCAAGAGAACTTTCGAAGAAGATTTATAATATAACCGAAAAAGAAAAGTTTAGTCGCGACTTCCGCTTTGTGGCACAGATTCATGCTTCTGTAGGTTCTATCATGGATAATATTGCCGAAGGATTCGAAAGGAATGGGAACAAAGAATTTGTGAACTTTTTGATTATAGCCAAAGGCTCTTGTGGTGAGGTTCGTTCACAGCTGATTAGAGCTAATGACGTGGGCTACCTTGAATCGGATGAATACAAAGAATTATATACAGAGTGCCGAAGACTTTCGGCAGGAATAATGAATTTTATAAAGGAGATAAAGGCAAGTGAGATGGTTGGTCCGAAGTACAATTCTTGAACCCCTTGAACCCTTGAACCCCTTGAACAAATAAAAATCGAAAATAATAATCTTAAAGTAAAACGAATATGATCAACGTTATCGGATTGGGCTACATCGGTTTGCCCACTGCTTTGATGATGGCTTCGCATGGTGTCGAGGTCATTGGTACTGACTACAACAAGGAACTCGTTGCCACTCTCAACGCCGGCAAGACCACCTTCAAGGAGGACGGCCTCGACGAGCTCTTCCAGGCTGCCTTGGCCAAGGGCATCAAGTTCACCACCGAGTATCAGAAAACGGATATGTACATCGTGAGTGTGCCCACGCCTTACGACAAGTTCTCGAAGAAGGTTGACGCCTGCTATGTGGTGGCCGCTGTGAAGGAAGTGATGCGCGTCTGCCCCAAGGGTGCCACAGTGGTGGTGGAATCCACCGTCAGCCCCGGCACTATCGACAAGTTTGTGCGCCCCGTCATCGAGGCCAACGGCTTCCGCATTGGTGAGGACATCAACCTCGTGCATGCCCCTGAGCGTATCATCCCGGGCAACATGGTGTATGAGCTGCTGCACAACAACCGCACCATCGGTGCCGACAGCCACGAGATTGGCGAGAAGGTGAAGCAGTACTACGCCTCCTTCTGCCAAGGCGAAATCGTGGTCACCGACATCCGCACGGCCGAGATGACCAAGGTGGTGGAGAACACCTACCGTGCCGTCAACATCGCCTTTGCCAACGAGCTGAGCCGCATCTGCCGTCACGACAACATGGACGTTTACGAAATCATCCGCATCTGCAACATGCACCCGCGTGTCAACATCCTGCAGCCCGGCCCGGGCGTGGGCGGCCACTGCATCTCGGTTGACCCCTGGTTCCTCGTGGGCGACTATCCGCAATTGGCCAAGGTCATCGACGAGAGCATGAAGACCAACGACTATCAGCCCGTGTTTGTGCTTGAGCGCATCCACGAGATTATGGAAGCGCACCATATCACCGACAACCGCCGCGTGGGCCTCTATGGCATCACCTACAAGGAGAACGTTGACGACGTGCGCGAAAGCCCCACCCTGCAGATGATCGACATCCAGGAGCGCCACCTGGCCCGCCCGCTCAAGAGCTTCGACCCCTTCTTCACCGACAAGGCCATTGTGCCGAACCAAATTTTGGACTTCGACCAGTTCCTCAGCGAGGTGGATATGGTGGTCATCATGGTGAAACATGATCATATCAAGCAGAACTGGGATAAATTGAAAGGCAAGGTGATTTTGGATTGCCATAATATCTGTCCGCTCACTGAGAACGTGTATCATATTTAATAGTTCAAGAAGTTCAAAAGTTCAAGGGTTCAAGGGCTGCCGCATCGCATCTTGAACCTCTTGAACTGCCCGCAGGGCATCTTGAACACTTTGAACTAAAAATTGACTCGATTTTAACATTTCAGAACCAAAAATCGCAGTTCTGTAGGTTAGGCGAAGGTTAGGCGTACCTTAGGCGAAGCGATACCGCCCAAAATCGCCCCAGAATTTATCAAGTTACTTCCGAAAAACAGACCGCGTACCTTTATCATACCTTTATCGTACACTTATCGTACTCTTATCCTAATCCAATAATCGGATGCTTGCTGAGACTGAAATAAAATACGTGTTCAACGAGCCTGTGCTTCAGGCCGGGGATATTCTGCTGATGAATTCCTATCATGAAGGGATTCGTAGTAGAATTAATGGTTGCATTTACGACCATGCAGCCATTTATGTGGGCGATGCGTTTCTGCTCGAATCTGACGGATTAAGCGTCACGCAATACCACATTTACTCCTACGGCTTCAAAGAGCTTGACCATGCCTGTGTATTGAGGCTGAAAAACGCTAGTCAAAGAGAACTGAATCAGTTGGTTATCAATGCACGCCAGCAGTTGGGTAAAGGGTACAGCACTAGGGATGCCGTTAGTGTGCCAGAGTACAAAGACACCGACGAGAAAGCCCATAGCGATAAAACCTTCTGTTCGCGCTATGTTGCCAAGGTATATAAAAGCATAGGCATTGATATTGTCAACAATGCCGATTATTGTGAACCTGACGATTTTCTTGCCTCCGATAAGCTTATTAAACTTGACTATGGCCTTCAGCCCGCTACGGATGAAATGATGCGAACCGTTATGCAAACGCAAGCCGAGCGTGAGAAGACCGACACAACTTTATTGGAAGCCTACCAGAAGTTTGGCAAACTATATGGCGAATCGGTTCAGAGTTTCGACGACATTCAACTGCAAGCTTCAAAGCATCCAGAGCTGGACGATGAGGCAATTCATGTGTTGGAGAATGATACCAAGCTTTTCCATTTTACCGAGGATTTTCGTGCAAATTGCGCTTGGTTTGATAATGATGATGAATTCTTCAGCCATTTTGATACGATGGAAGATTGCTTGTTCTACATAGTGAACCAATTCCTTCATTACGACAACACATTTCTTCCAATGCTATCGCGAAACTCGTTGGTTTTGATTACCAACTGCATTTATTGCCCGTATTCACGCTTCATGCAGCGACTTCGTGATGGAGCAAAAGCTGATTTGGAGGAAGCCAAGAGGATTCGTGAACGGCTCGCTTACCTGTATATAGAAGCCAATAACAGGGACAACGCAGCGTTTGACGCATTTTACAACAAATATGGTTTTTATCATGACTATTTAAATACCGAACCTGTTGTGGATATGAGTTTTATTTTTGAAGCCATAATGAAGTGTGGATTCCCAATTCAAAACGGCAAACAATAACAAAGAAAACAATAGAAACGCTATGACAACTCCAATATCAGTCAAATACTCCGACTCGAAGCTCCGTACCCTCGTTGAGGAATATATCACCATGCAGAAGCACGAGTTTACTTTCAAAGACCTTTGCTCATACGTTCTTTATTGGGCAAAGGAGGAAGGAAAAACCACAATCAAAGGCCTATATGAAAGCAACCAGTTAAGTCCTGATGACTGTGAACGTTTAACTAATATAATTCGAAAGATTATCGGTGAAGGCCGTATCGCTTGTAAGGTGAATACTTTTGCCGATGATACAATGTTTGTGAGGACAAAGGAATAAAGCGTTTCTCGAAGCCCCACCTATCTTTCGGGAACGCTTATTTAGGGGGCATAAGGGAAAAACTTGGACTGACCGAATGCCCCAATGAGAAACAGTAAGTAAAGATACCTAAAAGCAAGAATCAAATAATAACATTAAATAGAAATAACATGTCAGTATTCAAAGACAAAGTCCTCCTTATCACTGGAGGAACCGGTAGTTTCGGTAACGCAGTACTTAACAGATTTTTGAGGACGGATATTGGAGAAATCCGCATCTTCAGTCGCGATGAGAAGAAACAGGACGATATGCGTCACGATTTTCAGGCCCGTATGCCCGAAGTGGCCAACAAAATCAAGTTTTACATAGGTGATGTGCGTAACAAGAGCACGCTGAAATACGCTATGAAGGGGGTGGACTATGTGTTTCACGCCGCTGCCTTGAAGCAGGTGCCGAGTTGTGAGTTCTTCCCCATGGAGGCCGTGAAAACCAACGTGATGGGAACTGACAACACCCTTGATGCCGCCATCGACGCGGGCGTGAAGTGCGTGATTTGCTTGAGTACCGACAAAGCAGCCTATCCTATTAACGCCATGGGCATCACCAAGGCCATCGAGGAGAAGATTGCCGTGGCCAAGAGCCGTCTCTCGGGCGACACCAAAATCTGCTGCACCCGCTATGGCAACGTGATGTGCAGCCGTGGCTCCGTCATTCCGCTCTGGATTGACCAGATCCGCAAGGGCAACCCAATCACCATCACCGAGCCTTCGATGACACGCTTCATCATGTCCCTCGAAGAGGCCGTTGACCTGGTGCTCTTCGCCTTCGAGAACGGCAAGAATGGCGACATTCTCGTGCAGAAGGCCCCTGCCTGCACCATACAGACCCAGGCCGAAGCCGTGGTAGAGCTCTTCAAGCACCAGGCACCCAACACCCCCGAAATCCGTGTGATTGGCATTCGCCACGGCGAGAAGATGTATGAGACGCTGCTCACCAAAGAGGAGGCCGCCAAGGCCATCGACATGGGCAATTTCTACGCCGTGCCAGCCGACAACCGCGACCTGAACTACGACAAGTTCTTCAAGGAAGGCGACGTGAAGAGGGCTACCATCGAGGAGTTCAACAGCAACAACACGAAGCGCCTGAACCTCGAAGAAACGAAGGAGAAGATTGCCTCGCTGACATACATTCAGAACGAGTTGAATGGAATACCGAATTTAGTGTAATATGAAGATATTAGTTACAGGCGCAAAAGGTTTCGTAGGCAAGAACCTATGTGCCCAGCTCAATAACATCAAAGACGGCAAGGCCCGTTGCTATGGTGATGTGACCGTGGAAGCCGTCTATGAATACGACATTGACTCTAAGCCTGAAGAGCTTGATGCTTGGTGCAAGGATTGCGACTTCGTGTTCAACCTTGCCGGTGTCAATCGTCCGCAGAACCAGGAGGAGTTCATGCAAGGCAACTTCGGGTTTGCATCAACTTTGCTCGACACCCTAAAGAAGCATGGTAATAAATGCCCCGTGATGCTCAGCTCAAGCCAGCAGGCATCTTTGACGGGTCGTTTCGGTAACTCAGAGTATGGCCGTAGCAAGAAAGCTGGTGAAGATCTCTTCTTGGATTACAGCAAGGAGGTTGGTGCCAAAGTGTTTGTGTACAGATTTCCCAACTTGTTTGGTAAGTGGTGCAGACCTAACTACAACTCAGCTGTAGCTACCTTCTGCAACGCATTCGCTAACGACCTGCCTTATACGGTCAATGACCCTTCAGTGGAACTGGAACTGCTCTATATCGACGACCTTGTTGACGAAATGATAGCTTGCTTGAAAGGGGAGGAACACAGATGTGAGTTCAATGGTTTAAATGTTCAAGAGGTTCAAGATGGTCGCTACTGTTTTGTTCCGACTACTCATAAGGCAACTTTGGGTGAAATTGTTGACCTGCTGAAGCAATTTGCAGCCCAGCCACAAACCCTGATGATTCCCGAGATTCCCGCCAACAGCTTCGCTAAGAAGCTCTACAGCACTTATCTCAGTTATCTGCCTAAAGAGAAAGTGGCCTTCCCGCTGAAGATGAACGTGGATGACCGAGGCTCCTTTACCGAATTGGTCCATACATTGAATTGTGGCCAGGTTTCGATTAATATTTCCAAGCCTGGCATTACCAAGGGCCAACATTGGCACAACACCAAATGGGAGCAGTTCATCGTGGTGAAAGGTCATGGGCTTATTCAGCAACGTAGTCTAAATGACCCAGAAGGCAAGGTGCTTGAATGGGAAGTGAATGGTGACAAGATAGAAGCCGTCCACATGCTGCCTGGCTACACTCATAACATTATCAATTTGAGTGACACCGAGGATTTGGTAACTGTAATGTATTGCAACGAGATCTTCAATCCCGGCAAACCTGACACATACTTCGAACCTGTAAAATAGAACATCAAAAAAAACGGAAGACACGAAAAAAGCTGCGAAGCAGCAAATATCTGTGCTATCTGTGTTATCTGTGTGAAAAAAAATAAAAACATAAATTCAGTGAGAAATGGCAAAATTTAAAGATAACGGGAAGCTGAAACTTCTCATCATAGTAGGAACAAGACCTGAAATCATCCGCTTGGCAGCTGTGATAAATAAATGCAGACAATATTTCGACTGCTTGCTGGCACATACTGGGCAGAATTACGATTACAACCTGAACGGTGTCTTCTTCAAGGACTTGAAGTTGGCTGACCCTGACATTTACATGGAGGCCGTGGGCAACGACCTTGGCGAGACGATGGGCAACATCATCGCCAAATCATACCAACTCATGGTGGAGGTGAAGCCCGATGCCGTGCTGGTGCTGGGCGATACTAATAGCTGCCTCAGCGTGATTGGTGCCAAGCGTCTGCACATCCCGATTTTCCACATGGAAGCCGGCAACCGCTGCAAGGACGAATGCCTGCCCGAGGAGACAAATCGTCGTATAGTCGATATTATCTCTGATGTTAATATGGCCTACAGCGAGCATGCCCGTAGATATCTGGCTGATACGGGACTGCCCAAGGAAAGAACTTACGTCACGGGTAGCCCCATGGCTGAGGTGCTGCACAACAATTTGGCTGAGATTGAGGCATCAGATATTCATAAGAGATTAGGTTTGGAGAAAGGAAAATACATCCTTCTTTCAGCACACAGAGAGGAAAATATCGACACCGAAAAGAACTTCATGTCGCTCTTTACCGCCATCAACAAAATGGCTGAGAAATACGACATGCCGATTCTCTACAGCTGTCACCCGCGTTCACGCAAGCGCCTTGAAGCTTCAGGATTCCAGCTGGACAAGCGTGTCATTCAGCACGAGCCTCTTGGCTTTCACGACTATAATTGCCTCCAGATGAACGCCTTTGCGGTTGTTTCTGACTCTGGCACATTGCCTGAGGAATCCTCATTCTTCACGAGCGTTGGTCATCCTTTCCCAGCCGTCTGCATCCGCACCTCCACCGAGCGTCCAGAGGCCTTGGACAAGGGCTGCTTCGTGCTGAGTGGCATCGACACCGTTGGCCTGCTTCAGAGCGTTGATGTGGCGGTTGAACTGATCAAAGACGGCAACCACGGCATTCCTGTTCCAGATTATGTCGATGAGAACGTCAGCACCAAAGTCGTCCGCATCATCCAGAGCTACGTGGGAGTAGTGAATAAGATGGTTTGGAGAAAATTTTAGGCTAAGTTAATAAAACTAGTTTATACCTTTTAAATACAAAAACTCTTCCTCATATTCTAATCTGTTTTATACAATGAATACTGGAAATAAAGTCCTTCTTAACACTGTTGTAATATACTTAAAAATGCTGATAACAATGCTGATAGCATTGGTGTCAGTGCCTTTAGTATTAAGGGCTTTGGGAAAAAGTGATTACGGCCTATACAATCTTGTCGCAGGCGTGATTAGTATGTTGGCTTTCCTTAATTCATCCATGGCTATTTCAACACAAAGGTTTCTATCTGTTGCAATCGGTACAAAAAACTATACTCGACTTAATACAGTATATAATGCGGCTATCGCTATTCATTTGTTGTTAGGGGGAATCATTGTGTTATTGTTTGAAATCTGTTATTTTTTCGTATTTGATGGTTTTCTAAATATCGAGCCCGAACGAATAGGTGTCGCAAAAATAGTTTATCAGTGCCTTGTAGTTAGTACTTTCTTCAATGTTATCTCAGTACCATTTACAGCCGTATTGAATGCTAAGGAAAATATGGTTGTGTTTTCGATAATTCATATAGTCGATTCTATTTGTAAGTTACTATTGGCACTCTATTTGCTTTATTGTCCGATAGATAGGTTGGTGGTTTATGGGGTTGGCATGGCTTGTATTTCTATTTTTAATACAATGGTTTGGAGATTTTATGTTAAAAGAAAATATCATGAGTTTTCATTGAACATGAGGAACTTCTTTGATAAAAGTGTTATTAAGGAGATGGGGTCGTTTGCCGGTTGGAATACCGTAGGGGCTATTGCAATAATAGGAAGAAATCAGGGTATTGCTATAGTAATTAACCACTTCTTTGGTACAATAGCGAATGCAGCTTACGGAATTGCAAATCAGGTCAATGGTGTGTTGGTTGATTTGTCGGGTACCTTTAGAAAAACGTTGAATCCTCAGCTAATGCAGAGCGAAGGTATGAATGACAGGGAAAGGCTTGTGAAAATATCATTTATGCTTACAAAATCATCTGTATTGGTATTGGCTTTATTTGGAATACCGCTTCTAATAGAGATGCCTTATGTCCTAAAACTATGGTTACATGATGTGCCAGAGTACACTCTTCGTCTTACCCAGTTAATATTGATATTAAATTTAGTTTATCAATTTTCTATAGGGACGATATCATCTATTCAAGCGGTTGGTAATGTGCGGTTGTATTTTATTATTACAAGTACGTTGGTTTTGCTAAATATTCCAATATCGTATTTTTTATTAAAACAAGGAATGCCCCCTTATGCTACAGTTGTTGTTTTTATTGTCATTGAAGTGTTATGTTTCGTCGCAAGATTAATCATGGCGCGAAAAAATGTTGGAATAAGGATAACTGATTATTTTAAAAAGGTCTTTGTTCCAGTAGTTCTTTGTATTGTTGCATCAGCTATCCTTCCTCTGTTAGTTCATTATTTTATGCAAGAGTCTTTTTTGAGATTAGCTGTAGTATGCATTATTTATGCTTTGGTTTATTTGTTGTTGGCATGGCGTTTTTTATTGGAGGATGTGGTAAGAAACACTATATTAGCATTGCTTAATAGATTCATTAGAAAGAAGAGTTAATATGAAAAATATCATTAGAAATATTTTCAACTGTTTCAAATCTATTTCTTTGGATAATGTTAAGCTAAAGCCTAATGCCAATATCAGAAATACGGTGTTTGAATCGCATAATATTATTGGTTACAATTCATTTCTTGTTAGCTCTTCCATAGGAAAAGGGTCTTACATTGGGGATAATTGCTATTTCCCCAGAGTCAGTATTGGTCGTTATTGTTCAATAGGCAGTGAAGTAAAAGTTGCTCTGGGGCAACATCCCACTCGGGATTGGGTCACCACACATCCTGCTTTTTTCTCAACAAAAAAGCAAGCGGGCTTCTCTTATGTAGCAAACAATCGTTATAATGAAAATAAGAGATGTGCCAATTCGAAATATTCAGTAATAATAGGAAATGACGTTTGGATTGGTGATCGGGTTACGTTATTGGCCGGTGTGACGGTAGGAGACGGTGCGGTTGTGGCAGCTGGTGCTGTAGTGTCAAAAGATGTACCTCCTTATGCAATCGTTGGAGGTGTTCCGGCAAAAGTGATGCGATACAGGTTTGAAGAGGATGTGATACAAAGGCTTTTGTCAACAAAATGGTGGGATGAGTCTGATGAATGGATTCGTGAACATATTGACGAATTTAGTGATATTAAATTGTTTTTAAAATATTCAAGCAACTTACATTATAACAAATAAAAGTATATTATCATGATTAATAATAAATTCTTGTATAATCAAATTAAAGAAAAAGTCTATCAATGGATTGTCACAATGAATCCTAAGAGAGAAATGATAAAGAATTATTATGGAGTTTTTGGGAGGAAACCGGATTTAAACAATCCCAAAGATCTGATTGAAAAGATATACTGGTTACAACTTAATACTGATACATCTCTTTGGACGAAATGTGCCGATAAATATGCAATGCGAGAATATATAAAAGATTGTGGTTTTGTAGACTACTTGCCAAAGAATTATGGGTGTTGGAAAGATGCGAATGAAATTGATTTCGATTCTCTTCCCAATGAATTTGTGATAAAAACTAATAATGGTTGTGGCACGGTTTTGATAGTTAAAGATAAATCTGTCTTGGATATAGATGCAGCAAAAAACAAACTTAACGAATGGTTAAAACAATCTTATGGGTGGAGGGGTGCACAATTACATTATACACGAATAATGCCATGTATTATTGCGGAAGAATTATTACAACAGGATGAATTCCAGAAAATGATTTCCCCTAAATCGCAAATTGATTATAAAGTTTGGTGTTTTCATGGAGTTCCTGAAAATATTTTGTTGGTATTTAATCGTGATAATACTGGTTATTTTTTAGATCTTTATGACACAAAGTGGAATCGAATAAATAATAATTTGAAAGAAAATGGGCATTTTCGTGTCCGTCATGAAGATGTTCCAAAACCATCTTGTTTGTCTGAAATGTTGACTATTGCTCAAAAGTTGGCATTACCATTCCCAGAAGTGCGAGTTGATTTTTATGTGGTAGAAAATAAACCAATTATAGGCGAACTTACATTTACGACAGGCTATGGTTATTTTACAGATGAATATTACCGTTATCTTGGTAGTAAAATAGAATTGTCGATAACGAAGAGCATCTGTTGAAATAATTAAACTTGTTATAATCTATTAAATCTTGAAATTATGAGAGTTTGTGTAGTTGTTAATAATTCCGTTTGGTATGATCCTCGTGTAAAAAAACAGATAGAAGAGTATCATGCGGCTGGTATTGATGTTTGTGTTGTTGGATTACGTGACAAGCGGTACGATTCTTCTGAAATAAACAGAATTCCAGGCAAGATTACGATAGTTGATATTGACCAGAAACTGTATTCTGGGAAAAGGTCGTATCTTAAAATAATTAAGAGAGAATTTCTTATTGTCAAACGTATAAAAAACGCTATTATTGCGTTCCATCCAGATGTAATCCATGCTAACGATTTAAATGCATTGATACCTTCATATTATGCGAGTAAAAAATTATCATGTGGTTTAATTTATGATTCGCATGAGATTTGGCTTGATAATTTCGCACCATCTTTCGCTGAACGTTTCATATATGGATATTATGAAAAAAAGATAGTGAAAAAGGTAGATAAGTTTATTTGCGTTAGTCATGCGACCGCTGACTATTTTGCAGATAAGTATCATATTGAAAAACCTACTGTAATCACAAATTGTGTTAGAAGAGTTCCTGCTTCGGTACGTACGGCTCAAAAATCCGAATATTTTGAAGTGTTAAATCATGGATTATTCTATGAAGGCAGAGGGTATGATTTGATGGTGAAAGCTGCAAAACAGTTGGATGAGTCCAATATTCATTATGTATTAAGAGGTTTTGGAGTTATGGAGAAGTCGTTACGACAAGAGGTGGCTAAAAGCGGTGTAAACAATGTCGTTTTTGAACCACCAGTTAAAGTCGAGGAATTGATTCCTAAAGCCGCGCACTCTCATGTTGGTATAGCAATAACAGAACCCATCTGCTTGAGTTTCAAGTTGACGGTTTCTAATAAGCTTTTTGAGTATGCTGCAGCGGGACTTCCAGTAATTATGTCTGATGTCCCTGAACATAGAATGTTGAATGAAAAATATAAATTTGGCATTGTGCTAAAGGAAAATACAGCAGAATGCTTAAATGAAGCAGTAAAAGAACTTTACAACAATAAGATCTTGTATGTCGAGATGTCGCAGAATGCGACAGCAATGTCTGATGAGATTAACTGGGAGAAAGAGTTTGGCAGATTGATTGATTTCGAATTAAAACGGTTCTCTACTAATAATTAATAAGCATCACTGGATATGGAAAAGGTTAAGAAGAACAAGAAATCAACAATATTCATTATTTTGTTGTCTATTGTCCTCTTGCTTGATTGGCAGTTGGGTAATACTGCGAGGATGCTATTATTGAGCCTTTCGGTTTTTTTGTTCATACCGATTCGCAAATATTTCGACAAACAGTTCTATGTACTGCTCTTTTTTACATTTTTTTATGTTGTAACAGCTTTTTTTAATGGTTTTCAAACTTCTTTAGTTGGTCTAACCTATAGTGCATTGCCAGGACTTGCGTTGTTTTTGTTAGGTTCTTATATTGGCGATCACCTTCAGGAAGATAAAATCGAACTGGCTATATTGGTGGTTCTTGCAGCGAGTACGGGTTACATTATTTTCTTATCACTTTCGGATTTTATATCTTCGGGGCAGATCATTAATATAGGGCGGGCTATATACACGGATGCAGATCATGAAGTTGTTTTGGTTGGCGATAGATCTGCTCTTTCGGTGGGTGCTATAGGTTTGCCCTTGGCTCTTTTTTTTAAGTCGAAGTATCGGTTGCCGTTTCTAATTATTTCACTGCTCTCTCTCTTTTCCTCTATCCATTATTTGCATAGGACTCCGCTGGTTGTTTGTATGATTTGTTTTTTGGTTACACTTATGTATGTATTTAGGAGAAGAAACACATTTGTAGTTATTCTTACTGTGCTGTTATGTATAGTAGCAGCTTATTATCTTGGGTTCTTTGATAGTAATGATGTTACTTCCGCATATTCTGAACGAAACGCTGAGGATGCTGGTACACTGGGCTCAAGATTGCCCAGATGGTTGAATGCAATAGGAAATGTTTTTATATATCCGTTTGGTTGGTATAACGAAAAAAATATAAATACGTACTATGTACATAATATGTGGTTAGATGTTGCTCGTACTGTTGGCCTTTTGCCATTTGTATTTTTAACCATCTTCACAATTCGTTGCTCTTTAATATCATTAAAGAATAAAAAATTGATGATTTTGTTTTTGCTTTTAGACATTGGATATCTTTTTTCATGCTTTGTCGAACCCGTTTTTGAGGCATACCCAACACATGCATGGTTGTATATGTTTTATTCGGGAATGAAACTATATTATTCCAAGCAAAAAGCTTTAGCAACATAAAAATTCCCCATTAATAAGTTCTTTAACATTTGTTACATGAAACTGCTGTTTCTAAATAGCGCATATCCAGAAGAGCGTCTTGAAGTATTCAAAAAAGAAGCAAAGGGTACACTGCAAATTCCTGCAAACACCTTTCAGTGGGCTGTCCTAGATGGTTTGGAGAAGAATGGTGTGGATTATACTTTGTTCAGCGTGCCAGCGTTGCCTGCATGGCCTCACTATAAGCATTTGTTTACCCCTTGTGGAAACATGAAAGTAAATGGGCATATAAAAGGCCGGTATTTAAGGCTTTGTAATTTGCCTGCGGTAAAACAGCTGCATGAAAGATTGGTTCTTCAGCGTTTTGCTCGGCAGTGGTGTAAGGACAATCAAAATGAAGATAAAATTTGTATTTTAACTTATACACAACAAGTAGAGTTTTTGAAAGCTGCAATTAATCTCAAGCAAAGGTTCCCGAACATTGTAGTGGCAACTATAGTAACAGATTTGATAGAAAACGCGTTGGATTTTGCCAGCAACAAACGCCCGCTCAAACGCGTACAGGTGGCCATAGAAACAAGAGAAGAAAAAAAACTATTTTCCAAAGTTGATAAATATATCTTACTCAGTCGTTATATGACAGAATATATACCGGAAGCCGATAATCGGTATATTGTGATTGAGGGTATTGCCCCCAAGGTAAGTTCTGTATCGTATGTTGTAGAGAAAGAGAATGAAGAAAAAGATATCAAGACTTTGCTCTATACAGGGGCATTGGAAAAATATGCTGGCGTGGACGATTTAATAGATGCTTTTCGTCTTACAAATAATCCGAAATACAGACTCATAGTTTGTGGAAGTGGGCCAAGCGCGTCTTACATCAAGCAGGCATCAGCAGAGGATGGACGTATTGTTTTTAAAGGACGTTTAAGCCGTGACGAGGCTGTTCGTTTACAACAAACATGCACAGCGCTTATCAATCCTCGACGTCCAAATGGAGAAATAACCAAATACTCATTTCCTTCAAAAACCATGGAATATATGACAAGTGGTACACCAATGATTGGATATCATCTAGAAGGTATCCCAGATGAGTATTATGAATACATGTATACTCCAGTGGATTTGTCTGTAGAATCTCTTTCAAGATGTATTGATACTGTTTTGTCATTGCCGTTTGACGAAAGGCACAGTATGGCTGATTCTGCATCATCATTTATTTGCGATTACAAGAACCCCAAAGTTCAAGTTAAGAAAATAATAGAGTTTTTAAATGATTGATGTGTATAGATACTATTAAATATGGCATAACATTAGTGATTTATTGAAACCCAAAGGAAACCCCCTGTTTTAGCTTTTTAGTGGCAGGTCCGGAGGATAAACGTTAATAACAAAAAAAGTAAATTAAAATGGAAAAAAAAGAAATCAGAGTGTGTAAACACTGTGTGATGAACACGACTGACACCAACCTGGTGTTGGATGAAAATGGAGTGTGTGACCGTTGTCACGATTATGAAGATCGTATTTTGCCATGGTGGAACCATGGTAAAGGTCATGAAAAAGAATTGGAAAAACTCCTTGCCGACATAAAGAAAAGCGGCGAAGGTAAAGAATACGACTGTTTGTTAGGTCTCAGCGGAGGCTTAGATAGCAGCTATATGTTGCATTTGGCTGTGAAAGAATGGGGGCTAAGACCGTTTGTCTTTCATATCGACTGTGGGTGGGACTTGCCTGTGACTGTTGAAAACTTGAAAAAGATGGAAGCTAAAATGGGTGTAAAGTTCCATAACCAAGTGATGGACTGGGAAGAAATGCGACAAATGCAAATAGCTTTCTTCAAGGCTGGTGTCGGATTGGATGTTCCCCAAGATCACTGTTTTGTGGCCATGGTTGATCATTATGCGAGCAAGATGGGAATAAAATATATTCTGAATGGGTATAATATAGCTACCGAAGCTGTTGCAGATCCTGGCTCTTGGAGTAAGGGTGGTGGTCAAACGGCTGATAAAACTTTTGTAAAAGACGTTTTAAGAAAAAATGGTTGTCCTATACCGAAACATTATGTTTGGACGAGTGGATTTAAACATAAGTTCTGGCTTCCGTATGTAAAAGGTGTTAAGACAGTTCAACCCCTTAACCTTATACCTCTGACAAAGCAGCAAATGATAGATACTCTAGGTGAGGAATATGGCTATGTGCCATACGGTCAGAAGCACTTTGAGGATGAAATTACCAAGTTTGTTGAGGGCTATTGGAACTATAAACGTGATGGACACGATATCCGCATGGCTTGGAATTCAAGTTTGGTGTTGACAGGTCAGATGACTCGGGAGGATGCTCTTATGGAAATGAATCAACCTCCTATGACAGAGGAAGAAGGTCAACAGATGTTCAGGAATATTGCCAAGAAACTTCAAATAAGCGAAGCAGAATTGCAATCATATTACAATAAAGGATATGATGGAAGAAAATATCGTAACAAATCATGGGCTTTTAAACTTGGCATAAAACTTTATACAAAACTTGGTCTTGACCACAGAATTAGGAAATAACGAACAACCTATGAGGTTACTTCAAATAGACTCATGTCTTGGAACTGGGTCAACTGGGCGCATAACCGAGAGTATCGCCCAGTTGGCTCAGAGTCAAGGATGGGAGTGCCATATAGTCCATGGGGCTAGGTATGTAAAACGTCCTTCGTGTATGATAGACATGCAATCCGTTTCGGTTGTGGGTGAGTATATGCATTATATAGAAGGATTATTTCTTGACAACCATGGTCTCTCTTCTCGAAAAGCGACCCGTAAAGTAGTTAGATATATTGAAGAAATAAAACCGGATATTATTCAGCTGCATTGTATTCATGGGTATTATCTCAATTATAAGATTCTATTCGAATACTTGAATCGAACAAAAATTCCTGTAGTTTGGACATTTCATGATTGCTGGGCGTTTACAGGCCATTGTGCGCATTTCGTGGCTGTTGGTTGTGAGAAGTGGAAAAATGAATGTCATGATTGTCATTTGTTTAGAATTTATCCCAGGGCGTTTGTTGATTGCTCAAAACGGAATTATTCCATAAAAAAGGAGCTATTCAGTGCTAACCATAATTTACATATTGTGCCAGTTAGTGAATGGGTGGCAGATTTGACAAAGCAATCTTTTTTGAAAGATAAAGACATACATGTTATCAGAAATGGTGTGGATTTGTCCGTTTTTAAACCTGTAGCAAAGAAAGAAAACAACAAGTTTCGTGTGCTTGGCGTATCAGGTGTTTGGACAAAGTCAAAAGGCATAGATGATTTTTTTAGGTTGCGTAATATACTCGACATGAACCGCTATGAAATAATCTTGGTTGGATTGAGTAGAGAGCAAAAGCAAAACCTGCCAGAAGGTATTGTGGGCATAGAACACACTGAATCGGTTCATGAACTGGTAGATTTATATTCTTCTTCTAATGTGTTCGTTAATCCTACTTATGCAGACACCTTCCCTACGGTGAATATTGAGGCTCTTGCGTGTGGTACACCAGTGATTACTTATCGGACAGGTGGATCTCCTGAGGCTGTTTCTTCGGAAACGGGGTGGGTGTTGAACCAAGGTGATGTTGAAGGCATCGCTTCTATAATAAAAGATTTGGCTGTTAAAGATAATAACGAAGTTGACCTTCAAAGAAAGGCATGTAGGGAACGGGCTGAAAAAGAATTTGACAAGTATAATTGTTTTGAAAAGTATTTGGATCTGTATTTGCAGCTATTAAAGAAATAATATACTGAAATAGGCAAATATCAATTGAGAGTTTTTTCGATAAAACAAATTAAAATAAAAGATATGAAACATTTAATTATACTCGGTGCTGGTGGCATGGGACGGCAGGTGTTGTCGTTTGCAAAATCCTGTGATGGTTATGGCAAAGAATACGACATCAAAGGATTTCTTGATGACAATCTTGATGCATTGAAAGATTTTTCTGACTATCCACCTGTTCTTGGTACTGTAGATGGTTATGAGATAGAAAAAGATGATGTGTTTATCAATTCGATAGGTGATGTGCAGAACAAGAAACGTTGTATTTATAAGATTCTTGATAAAGGAGGAGATTTTCTTACGTTGATTCACCCTTCTGCACAAGTGTCGTCTGGAACAAAAATTGGTAAAGGATGTATGATCAGTTCTTTTGTGGGGATAGGAACAGAAACTACCATTGGCGATTTTTGTTTGATTCAAAGCAAGGCCACTATCGGTCATGATGTTCATATTGACGATTTTGCAAGAATTGACTGTAATGTGGTTTTGATTGCTGGGGTAAACGTTGGGAAGGATGTTTGTATACATACGTCATCTGTAATTAATCACGATGTAACACTGGGCGAAGGTTCAACAGTGGGAGCCTTGAGTTTTGTGATACGCAATGTTAAACCAGGAACAACCGTATTTGGAAATCCTGCTAAAAAGATAATATTATGATAAATCCCTTTTCTTTAGAAAACAAAACTATTCTTGTTACTGGAGCCTCTTCAAATATTGGTCGCCAAATAGCAGTCAAATGTTCTGAGATGGGTGCTAAGATAATACTGTCAGCCCGCAGTGAGGAACGCTTGAATGAAACATTGACGAGAATGGAAGGTGATGGCCATTTGATTGCCACATGTGATTTGAGCAAAGCTGAATCAATACCAGAGCTTGTGGAAAAAGTACCTGAATTGGATGGTGTAGTGATGTGTGCCGCCATTTTTCGGACCACACCGATTCGTAACAACCGCCGCAAATACACCGAGGAGATGTTTAATACAAACACCTTCTCAAATATCGATTTAGTGCAATTGTTGTTGAAAAACAAGAAAATCAAGGATGGTGGTTCCATCCTCTTTATCTCGTCCGTAGCAGCCTATCGTCCATACGCTGGCAATGCGCTGTATTCTGCTACCAAGGGTGCCATCAATTCATTCTGTCAGGTGCTGGCAATTGAACAAGGCAGCCGGAAGATAAGAGCCAACTGCATTAGCCCCGGTATTATTAGAAGAGTTGAGAATGTAAAAGAGTGGGCGGTAACAAAAGAAGAACTTGCAAGAGAAGAATCGCGTTTTCCATTGGGATTTGGACAAACTGAAGATATTGCTTATGCCGCTGTCTATCTGATGTCGGATGCCTCGAAGTGGGTTACTGGCACCAATATGATAGTGGATGGAGGTCAATCGATAATTTAAAAATAGAAATAATATGAAGTGTGTATTTAATAACGTAGAAATCAAAAGTATTGCCACTTGCTTGCCAGAGAAAGTTGTTGAAATGACAAGCTACACAGATAAATTTGGAGAAAAGGTCGTAAATGAAACCATTACGGGATCGGGCATTGAACGTTTGCATATTGCCGTCGATGGTGAAACAACGGGCGATTTGTGTCAACGTGCTGCAGAATTGATATTTGAGAAAGAGAACTTCGACCGTAATTCTATTGATGGCGTGATATTTGTTTCTCAGACCTTCGATTATTACAATCCTGCTACATCCTGTGTTCTTCAAGGGAAACTAGGCTTGTCCAAAGATTGTGTTTGTTTTGACATCAGCTATGGCTGTAGCGGTTATATTAACGGTATTTTCCAAGCTGCTTCGCTGATTTCATCTGGTGCATGCAACACGGTCTTGGTTATGGCAGGCGATACTAATTCAAAAATGCACAAACTTGACAACAAGTCTAGTGTAATGGTTTTTGGTGATGCAGGTTCGGCTACTGTTGTTAGTCGCGGTGAAGGTAATCTGGCTTTTCATATCATGACTAATGGTTATGATTATAAAACTGTTATTAGGGATGATTTAGGCTTTAGAAAGTGGCCACAAAATCACTATGCGGGTTATGAATCCGAAGAGCCTCCAATGCAAGGGGATGATGTTTTCAGTTTTATTGTTTCAGTAGGTCCTAAAACTATTAAGTCAGTACTCGAATTGGTGGGATGGGATAAGGATGAGGTGGATTTCTATGGGCTTCACCAAGCCACAAAAATTACAGTTGACTTTATGCGTCGCAAATTAAAACTGGCACATCCTGAACGAGCACCGTTCGACATAGAGAATTATGGTAATACGGGTCCTACTACAGTGCCGATGGTTTTGACCGACTATCCTTATCGTGCCGAGGGCATTGATACCTCCACTTGGCACAAAGTAGTGCTGGCCGCTTACGGTGTTGGTCTCAGCTGGGGCAGCATTGCCTGCGACCTTTCAAAGACTAAGATTTACAGACCCATTAATCAGTAACGCAATATGAAAGCATTTATCTTCCCTGGCCAAGGTTGCCAAAAAGAGGGCATGGGCAAGGACCTCTATGAGAACTTCCCTAAGGCCAAAGAATTGTTTGAGCGAGCCAATGATTATCTTGGCCGTCGCATTACCGATGTGATGTTCAACGGTACTGAAATAGAATTGATGCAAACCATCAACACCCAACCTTCTGTGTTCTTATATGAGGTTGTGCTGGCATTGACACAAAACGAGGTACATCCGGATGTCGTTGCTGGTCATTCTCTAGGTGAGTTCGCTGCCTTGGTTGTAAATGGTGTGATGGAGTTTGAGGACGGTTTAAACCTTGTGCTCAATCGTGCCGTCATTGGCCAAAAAGCTTGCGACAAGGTGCAAACGGGTATGGGTGCAGTAATTGGTCTCAGCGACGAATATGTGGCCAAGCGTATCAAAGAGATTTGGGACGAAACGGGTGAGCCTATCTATTTCGCCAACTACAATGGCCCTGGTCAGGTGGTTATTAGCGGCTCACGGAAGGGAGTGCGTGCCGCTTGCAAGGCCTTTATGAAGGAGGGTGCCAAGAAAGCTGTGGCGTTGCCTATCAGTGGCTCGTTCCACACGCCTTATATGGACGAGGCTCGTGAAGAATTGGGCGATATTATCCGTAAGACCCCGTTCCATGATGCACAGTTCCCGGTGTATCAATGTGTGGATGCTCTGCCTCATACCAATGCTGATGAAATTAAAGAGAACCTTATCCAACATATTACGCACCCTGTTTTGTGGACTACGATGACCCATAATATGGTGAAAGATGGTGTGACCGAGTTCTATGAGGTGGGTACTGATGATACATTGGAGAAGATTGTCCGCCGCATGTATCCTGACCTGCACCAACAGTCGTTGTTGGATATTGACACCTATCGTGACCGAGTGCATAATTACAAACAATTACCAGAATAAAAGCAAATCAAATCAGTTTAATATTGACAATTAAAAATTTAAAGTTATGACATTAGAAGAATTTGTTGAACATTTCGCTGACGAAATGACAGAAACCCCTGCTGGCACCATCACTGCCGACACCAATTACAAAGAACTCGCTGAGTGGGGCTCGTTGGCCTCTTTGTCCATCATCTCGATGATTGAAGAAGAGTATGACCACCTGATTACCGGTGCCGATGTGCGCGCCCATAACTCTGTGAAAGAACTTTGGGAATATGTTGAATCACTTTAAAGTATAAAATATGGTAATTAAAGAATTTATTGAGCATTTCGCAGAACAATTTGATGACACCGATGCGAGTGAATTCAAGCCCGAAACCATTTTCAAGGATCTTGACGAGTGGTCAAGCCTTATTGCTCTTAGTGTTATCGCTATGGTGGACGAAGAGTATGAGGTTACTTTGAAAGGTGAAGACATCCGTAATTCCAACACCATTGAAGATCTCTTCAACTTGGTGAAAACAAAAGCCTAAACTGATTATGTATAACCCGTATTCCCTTGAAGGGAAAACTATTTTAGTGACTGGTGCCTCGTCCGGAATCGGACGGGCATCAGCCATTGAATGTTCCAAATTAGGTGCAAAACTTATCATTACCGCTCGAAATGAAGAACGATTAAAAGAAACTCTGTCATCATTGGAGGGTGAAGGACACCAAATGATTCTTGCCGAGCTTACCAATCAGGAAGATGTTGAACGGTTGGTGGGCGAGGTGTCAGAATTGCAGGGATTGGTACTCTGTGCAGGAAAAGGTATGACTTCGCCATTTCCATTTTCAACGAGAGAAAAGTATGATGAGATTTTTAATGTCAATTTCTTCGCACCTGTTGAGTTATTACGGCTCTTGGTGAAAAAGAAAAAGTTGGAGAAAGAATCTTCGGCGGTTTTCGTGTCATCAATTGGCGGTGTGAAATCATTCCAACTTGGGAATGGGGTTTATGGGGCTTCAAAAGCCGCGATTAACTCCACAATGGAGTTTTGTGCCAAAGAATTGGCTGCTAAAAAAATCAGGGTAAACAGTGTTAATCCTGGAATGGTGAACACCAATTTAATCAAAGGTGGGTCAATATCTGAAGAACAGCACAAATTGGATATGGAGAAATACCCGTTGAAACGCTATGGCGAGCCTGAAGATATCGCATACGGTATCATTTATCTTCTTTCCAACGCATCCTCCTGGGTTACTGGTCATTCGTTGGTGATTGACGGAGGCTATACAATTTAGTAGGTATGAAATTATTAGAGAATAAAGTCGCCATCATTACTGGCGCAGGCCGTGGCATTGGCCGTGTGATAGCCGAGCAGTTTATTGCTGACGGGGCTATTGTTTATGCCAACGATTTAAACGAGCTCGGAATTTCTGGTGCCAAAACCATCTGTTTTGATGTCACCGACACCAACGCCCTCAAAGCGGGTTTGATGCAGGTGTATAAGGCGGAAGGTCGTATCGATTGTGTGGTGAACAATGCCGCCATTATCCAAAACCAGAAACTGGGTATGGTCACCAAACCCTTGCTGGAGAAGATGTATGCGGTGAATGTGTTTGCCGTAATCGACATGATTCAGATTGCCTCGCGCCTGATGGTTCGCACGGGTGGCGGCTGTTTTGTGAATATGGCTTCGGTGACGGGCGTGGTGGGTTCCCCCGGACAGGTGGCCTACTCCGCTTCGAAAGGAGCCGTCATTTCCCTCACCAAGTCGGCTGCTAAAGAACTGGCACCGCAGAATATCCGTGTGAATGCAGTGGCACCCGGCATTGTGAAGACCGAGCGTTTTGAGGAACTCTATGAGGCTACGGGCGACAAGATTAACGAGCGAATTGAAAAGATTGCCCTTGGTCGCTTGGGTACTCCTCAGGACATCGCCAATGCCGTTTCGTTCCTCGCCTCCGACCGTGCCAGCTATATCAGCGGTCAAATTCTTGGCGTGGATGGATGTGCCACCATTTAGTTTCATAGGCCTTCGGCCGTTTCAAGTTTCATGTTTCAGGTATGGGAAAAGCGCAAAAGTTTGAAGATTTAACCATTTTCCAGAAGGCGCGTGAACTTTGTAAGGAGGTTTATGCTATCACCAAGGAAGGTGAGTTTCATAAGGATGTTAGGTTTGTTCAACAGATACATGCTTCAGCAGGTTCTGTGATGGACAACATCGCTGAGGGCTTTGAACGTGACGGAAACAAGGAGTTTATCAACTTCTTATATATTGCTAAAGGTTCGTGTGGTGAAGTGCGTAGTCAGATAATACGTGCATCAGACGTAGGATTCATAGACAACGACACTGCAACTAGACTTTATAACGACTGTCTTAACTTAAGCAAGTCAATTAGCAAGTTTATCAAGTCCCTTAAGACCAGTGGTCTTTCGGGCCTTAAGTTTCAAGATCCAAGATCCAGGTTTCAAGAAAGCGAAGCCGACGTGGAACCTGAAACTTGAAACATGGAACAATTCTAACTTGAAAACACCTGAAACTTGAAACTACTTGAAACTTGAACCCTGAAACTTGAAACAACAAAAATCATGTTTTTAGATTTAGACAAGAAGCCCAAAGATAAGGTTGCGGCTATCGACGATAGCGAACGCTCCATTACCTACGGTGAGATTTGCGACTTTGCTCAAGAGTTTGCCAAGCAGTTACCCCAGCGGTCGCTGATATTCATCCTTTCGGAGAACTGTATCGGCTCGCTGCTGGGTTATACCGCCGCATTGAGCAACCGCATTGTGCCGCTCATCATCAGTGCAGCAACCGAGGAGAGTCTGTACAATCATCTTTACGAGTTGTATCAGCCTGAATACTTGTGGATGCCGCAGGCCAAAGCGGAAGGGAAGGAGATTGTGTTTTCTGCTTGGGACTATTGCCTGGTGAAGACTGGCAATGAGCCCACCCCGATGTATAATGAGCTTTCGCTGCTGCTGCCCACCAGCGGTTCTACAGGTAGCCCCAAGCTGGTGCGCCACAGCTATCGCAACATTGAGACCAATGCCGACAATGTGCGTCGTTTGTTCAAGCTTGATGGCACTGAAAAGGCTATGGCCATTCTGCCTATGCACTACACCATGGGCCTTTCGGTGATAGCTTCTCATCTTTTGGCTGGGGCAACCCTCTTGCTGAGCAATCGTTCTTTGCTTGATAAGGGCTTCTGGGCAACGCTAAAGGAGGCCACAAGTTTTACGGGTGTGCCTTACAGTTACGAAATCCTCACCAAGATGCGCTTCACCCGTATGGATTTGCCCAACCTGAAGGTGATCACCCAAGGCGGTGGCAAGCTGACCGAGGCTATGTGGAACACTTTGGCGCAATATGCTGCCGACAAAGGCAAGCAGTTTATCGCCACCTACGGCCAGAGCGAGTGCACTGCACGCATGGCCTACCTGCCGTCCGAGTTGGCGTTGCAGAAGGTTTGCAGCATCGGCATTGCCGAGCCGGGTGGACAGTTGTCGATTGTAGATGACAATGGCAACGAGATCTTTGAGGGCGAGGCACAGGGTGAGATGGTGTATCGCGGTGAGAACGTGACTCTGGGCTATGCCACTTGCCGTGAGGATTTGTTGAAGGGTGATGAGAACCATGGCGTGATGCACACGGGCGACCTTGCCCGACGTGATGCTGACGGCTGCTATTTCATCATTGGTCGCCTGAAACGCTTTTTGAAAATTTATGGCCTGCGTATCGGCCTTGATGAGGTGGAGCGCATGATTAAAACTGAATATAAGACGGACTGCTACTGCAAGGGCGATGACGAGAAGTTGGTGGTGTTGGTGACCGATGCCCGCTTGCAGGAGGTACTGCCCGCTTTCATTGAAGAAAAGACCCACCTGTTCCATCAGCGCATAGAGGTGCAGGTGGTGAAAGAGATATTGCGCAATGAAGCTGGAAAAGTAATCAATCAATAAAAAATATATCACTATGACTAATTTGGAAAAATTGAACAACATCTTTTGTGAGGTGTTTTCCGTGGAAGCATCGGCTTTAGGAGCTGGTTTTGACAACAAGAGTGTTGAAGGTTGGGACAGCGTCCGTCAGCTGAGCCTTACTTCAGCTGTTGAGGATGAGTTTGACATCATGCTCGACCCTGAAGACATCCTTAACTTCACTTCTTACGACAACGCTAAGGCTATTTTGGTTAAAAACGAAATTGAACTATAATGGCACTTTGGGAGATTAATAATGTGGCGGTGCGTGGTGTTACCGGTACCGTTCCAGATCATGCGGTGAAGACTGCTGATTTTGACCTCTTCACACAAGAGGAAGCCGACATATTTGATAATACCGTTGGTATCAAGAATCGCTACATCGGACCAGACGACCTCTGCACGTCCGACCTTTGCTTTGATGCTGCCGAACGCCTGATTGGAGCCCTGGGTTGGGAGAAGGATAGTATCGACGTGTTGGTTTTCGGTTCAGTGACCGGCGATTACAAAACTCCACCTACTTCTGGTATTCTTCAGCATCGTTTAGGCTTACTTACCAGCACCTTTGTCTTGGACATCCCTATGGGTTGTTGCGGGAGTATGTATGCCATTAACGTGGCCGGTAACCTTTTGAGCGGTGGTACTGTGAAACGAGCGTTGCTTTTGGTTGGCGATACGGCGCTTCGTATGGGCTCGTTGAAGGATAAGAGCCGCGTCCCTTTGTTTGGTGACAGCGGTACTGCAATGGCCTTGGAATATGATCCCTCTGCTGAAAAGATTGTAATAGAATTTAATACTTTAGGTTCGGGTTATGAGGCTTTGATGACCCCTCATGGAGGATACAGGCACCCTATTACAGCTAAATCATTCATTGAGGAAGATTTTGGAAACGGCATTGTTCGTGCACCAAAGGATACACTTATCAATGGTATGGATGTCTTTTCTTTTGCAATAACGAGACCTCCTATTAGTATAAAGAAAATGATGGATAAATATGAATTAACTATTGACAAAGTGGACTATTTCCTTATCCATCAGGCCAATAAATTAATTGTTGACCGAATTGTAAAGAAGTTGAAACTGCCGTTGGAGAAAGTGCCATACGACCTGCAAGAGTTTGGTAACCTTGGTGGTGCTTCGGTGCCGATGTTGATGACATATAACCTCCATGAAGAGTTGCAAACACGTCCTTTGACCCTATTGTGTTCTTCTTTTGGTTTAGGCTTGACTTGGGGAACGATGATGTTAAAAACTCAGGAAATGACAGTTCTTCCAATTGCATATAAATAACTCAAGTATATCAATATTATTAATTAAATGGGCGAAAAAAGATTTGAAATATATGCTCCAGTAATCATTCCGACATTATGTCGCTTTGAGCATTTTAAAAGGTGTATAGATTCTCTTAGTAGGTGTACTGGTGCTGAATATACAGATGTATATGTTGGCATAGATTATCCTTTAAAAGATGAGCATTGGAATGGTTATCTAAAAATATGTGATTATATTAAAAAAGTATCAGGTTTTAGAAACCTAATTGTTTTAAAAAGGGAGAAAAATTATGGTGTATCTGGGAATACAAAAGATTTAAAAGAAATTGTTAGAAGGAAATCAGACAGATATATCTATTCAGAAGATGATAATGAATTTGCTCCCAATTTTTTAGAATATATGAATGAAGGATTAACGCGCTTCAAGAATGAAAAAAAGGTTATATATATTTGTGGGGCGAGGTCTGATTTTGGTGCTGACTTTAGTTTGTTCGTTCATGATTATGAAAAGAATGTGTTTCCCGCTAAAGATTATAATGCTTCAGGTGTAGGCATCTGGTTTGATAAAAGTAAACCAGCTATATACACAAAAACGTCAGTGTTAGATTCGTGGAAATTAACTTATAAGGCTTTTCAAGTTGGCCATAGTTCTGCAATAAATCGGATGTTGCACCAATTAAACAAAGACACTCAATTACCAGATGTTTGCAGAAGGCTTGATTTTGTGTTTAATGATAAATACTGTATATTCCCAATAGTGACCAAGGTTAGAAATTGGGGCTATGATGGTACTGGCATCAACAGCGATAATAATCCAGATTTAATTAGAGTTCAGGAGTTAGATACAATGGATTCTTTTAAAATGGATGAAATTGAAATAAAAGAGTACCAAGGTATTGATGAATATGTGAAAAAACTTTATAGCGAAAGTGCAAAAATGCGTATGATTGTTATGATAAAATATTTATATTATAAATTAACAAAAAAGAATTTTGAAAACACGTCCATTTATAAACAGTTTATTAAACCAACTACAACAGCATAACATTTAAGCTTTAGAGGAGATTAAATATGAAAGGTATAGTATTAGCAGGCGGTTCAGGTACTCGCCTATATCCAATTACCAAAGGTGTGAGCAAACAGTTATTGCCAATTTACGATAAACCGATGGTATATTATCCCATCAGCGCGTTGATGCTGGCGGGTATTAGGGATATTCTTATTATCTCTACGCCTTACGACCTCCCAGGCTTCAAGCGTCTGTTAGGCGACGGCTCTGACTATGGTGTTAACTTCAAGTACGCAGAGCAACCCTCGCCTGATGGACTGGCACAGGCGTTCATCATTGGTGAGAAATTTATCGGCAACGACAGCGCATGCTTGGTGCTTGGTGACAATATCTTCTATGGCAGCGGCTTTACAAAATTGCTGAGAAATGCCGTGAAGGATGCCGAGGAGAACAAGAAAGCTACCGTTTTCGGCTACTGGGTTTCCGACCCCGAGCGTTATGGTGTGGCGGAATTTGACAAACAAGGTAACTGCCTCAGCATTGAGGAGAAACCGAAAGAACCTAAGAGCAATTATGCTGTTGTCGGCCTCTATTTCTACCCCAACAAGGTGGTGAATGTGGCCAAAACCATCAAGCCCTCTGCCCGTGGAGAGCTTGAAATCACTACCGTGAACCAAGAGTTTTTGAAGGACGGCGAACTGAAAGTACAGGTTTTTGGTCGTGGTTTCGCATGGTTGGATACTGGTACGCATGACAGTCTCTCGGAAGCTTCCACCTTTGTTGAGGTCATAGAAAAACGTCAAGGCTTAAAGGTGGCCTGCTTAGAAGGCATTGCCTACCGCAATGGCTGGATTAGCGAAGAGAAGATGCGCGAATTGGCCAAACCAATGCTTAAAAACCAATACGGCCAATACCTTCTGAAAGTGATTGACGAGATGAAGGAAGAGGTTAATTCACTTAGCCTTACTCACCCAGAGATGAAAGGCCCCAAGGAATAAGATGAATACATGCTTCACCGTACAGGATTGTATTATAATCAATATTCCCACCTTCACCGATGAGCGCGGTGCCATCAGTGTGATGGACAAGGAACTTCCATTCCAAGTACGTCGTGTATTTTGGTTGCACCATATAGCTGATGGGAAGGATAGGGGCGAGCATGCCCTGCTGGATAGCACCGAAATCATTGTGGCAGTGCATGGAGCGTTTGTGGTTGACTTGGATGACACGGTAAGCAAAATCAGTGTGCTGCTTGATTCTCCCAACAAAGGCCTTGTAATCCGCCCCGGAGTTTGGTTCCGTACCCATTCATACAAAGATGACGGTGTTTCGCTAATCCTTGCCGAAGAAGAATACGCCCGCAATAAATACACTTACGATTACGAAGAGTATAAAGCCCTACGTAAAAGCAAATAATTTTTTAACCTTTAACTCTTAACTTTATCATGATACATTCCCTGCTTACAACCGATAATCCCATCAATAGCACCGAATCCATTCGCCAGTGGATTGAGCAGCGCAACCGCGAGGTGCAGGTTGATGTGCAGCTGATACCTTTCAGCGAGATGACTGGATGGTATGTTGACCAAGACGGTAGCCTGAAGCACAATTCTGGCCGTTTCTTCACCATACAGGGCATTCATGTGGAAACCGATTATGGTTACAACCGTACCTGGGATCAGCCTATTATCAACCAGCCTGAGATTGGTTATCTAGGTATCCTCACCAAAGTGATCAACGGTACACTCTATTTCCTGATGCAGGCCAAAATTGAGCCGGGGAATGTGAACTGTGTGCAGATAAGTCCCACGCTTCAAGCCACCAAGAGCAATTATACCCAGGTGCATAAAGGCAAGAAACCAGCTTATTTGGACTACTTCGTCAATGTGAAGCCCGACCATGTACTACTTGACCAGTTGCAATCCGAGCAGGGAGCCCGCTTCCTCCGTAAACGTAACCGCAACATCATCATCCTTGTGGATGAAGAGATAGAGGTGTTGCCAGACTTTCGCTGGATGACCTTGGGGCAAATCAAGTCGTTTATGCATTACGACAATATGGTCAATATGGACACCCGCACCGTGCTGTCGGGCATTGAATATATTGACTATAAAACACCGTTGACTGACCTGTCGAACCTTTCTGATTTTGGTCGCGACATGCTGAAGTCAGCCCGCACACAGGAAGGTATTCATACCATGGGTCAGATACTTTCATGGCTGTCGGGTTTGAAGTCACGCTACGATCTCTTTGTGAGCAATAAACCGATTGACCAGCTGGAAGGATGGCATCGCTCCGAAACAGAGATTGCCAATAACGATGGCAAATATTTCCGAGTGATTGGTGTGAAGGTGAGCATCTCCAACCGTGAGGTTACAAGTTGGTGCCAGCCACTGGTGCAGCCTTTGCAGCAGGGGTTGTGTGCTTTCATCGTGCGCAAAATTGGCGGCATTTACCATTTCTTGGTGCAAGCCAAGTTGGAATGCGGCAATTATGACGTGATGGAGTTGGCACCTACGGTGCAGTGCCTCACGGGCAATGTATATGCCGCTGCAACCAAGCCCCCGTTTGTGGATTATGTGCTGAACGCCCCGAAGGAGCAGGTGCTCTATGACGTGCTACAATCCGAAGAGGGTGGCCGTTTCTTCCGGGAGCAGAACCGCAACATGATTGTGGAGGCTGGTAAGGATTTGCCTCAACAGCTGCCTGAACATTACACTTGGATGACCCTTCATCAAATTAACCACTTCCTGAAGTTCAACAACTACCTGAACATTCAGGCGCGTAGCATCCTTTCAGCCATCAAATACAACGAGAAATGAAAAGAATAGGAATTATTTGCCCTTCGGAGATTGCTTTCCGCCGTTTTCTCCCTGCCTTGAAAGAGGCCGCTTGTTTTGAATATGCAGGTGTGGCTATTGCCAGCAAGGAAGAGTTTGTGGGGGCAACCGACGAGATATTGGCCAAAGAACGAGCCAAAGCCCAAACCTTTGTGGATAACTATGGTGGGAAGATATATGAAGGCTATAGCACCCTGATTCATTCGGATGAGGTGGATGCCGTCTATCTGCCATTGCCTCCAGGACTTCACTATCAATGGGCCAAGGAAGCTGTTGCTGCAGGAAAGCATATCTTGGTGGAGAAGCCTTGCACCATTTCACTGGCAACTACTAAGGCTTTGCTGAAAGCAGCTCAAGAAAAAGGATTGGCGGCCCATGAGAACTATATGTTTGCTTTCCACGACCAGTTGAAGGTGATAAATGATATTGTGAAATCAGGAGAGATTGGCGATGTTCGCTTGTATAGGGTATCTTTTGGTTTCCCGATGCGTGCCCAGAATGATTTCCGCTACAACAAAGCTTTGGGCGGTGGTGCCTTGCTCGACTGCGGTGGTTATACGTTGAAATATGCTTCCATCCTGCTTGGCCCAACTGCCAAAATCAAGTATGCCCAGAGCAACAATATCGATGGCTTTGGCGTGGATATGTACGGTTCAGCAGCCTTGGTGAACGACAAAGGCACTACAGTACAAGTGGCTTTCGGCATGGATCACAATTACAAATGTGAATTGGAAGTGTGGGGCAGCAAAGGAACGCTCTACACCAACCGTATCTTGACCGCCCCTGCCGGATTGGTACCCGAAGTTACCATTCGCAAAGGCAATGAGGAAGAAAAACGCAATCTCCCAGCTGATGATGCCTTCAAGAAATCCATTCTTCATTTCTGCCACTGCATCGAAGATAAAGCAGCCCGCGAAGAGAACTATAATACATTACTGAGACAAGCCCAGCTGGTGGAATCTTTTAAGGAGATGGCAGGTTTAGTAGGTTAATAGGTTAGTAGTTTAATAGGTATGATTGGAATTGAGTATTCGTTTCAGAAGTTGATAGTTTGGCAGGAAGCCAAGAAACTGGTTGTTGATGTTTATCACCTGTTGGATAACTTTCCCAAGTTTGAGAAATATGCTTTATGTGACCAGATCCGCAGAGCGGTGGTTTCTGTCCCATCCAACATTGCCGAAGGCAGTGGCCGTAGGTCTTTGAAAGAGAAAATCCACTTCTTGGAGATTTCCTATGGCTCACTGATGGAAACTTTTAACCAACTACTAATAGCTATTGACCTTACATATATAACAGAAGAGAGTGTAGAAGAAATAAAGCCTTCGATTGACGCTGTTGCAAAAATGATTAATGCGTTAAGCAACACCTATAGCCAAAAGCTCGAAGAGGCTAAGCCAGTTTAGTGGGTTAGTAGTTTAGTAGGTTAATAGGGAAGGCGCATGATGCCGTCTGGGAATAAAAAATGTAGATTCAAAACCATTAAACCATTAACCTATTAAACCGTTAAACCAAACCTAATAAACTATTAAACAGTTAAACTAATAAACTTAACAATAATGAGAAATCCTATTTATGTTACCATGCCAACCTTGGCTCCCCTTGAGGAAGTCAATGAATTGATGAAAGGCATTTGGGAGAGCGGTATCATGACCCATAACGGCCCGCTGGTGCAGCGTTTCGAGAAAGAAGTGTGCGAACATCTGGGCGTGCCGCAAATGGTGAGCTGCTGCAACGGTACCCTTGCCCTCCAGATGGCCATCAAGGCCTTGGGTAAGACGGGTGAGATTATCACCTCGCCATTCACCTTCATCGCCACCGTAAGTTCCATTATGTGGCAGCACTGCACCCCTGTGTTTGTTGACATCGATCCTGAAACCTTGGATATTGACCCCAAGAAGATAGAAGAACGCATCACCTGCCACACCGTGGCCATCATGCCAGTGCATGTGTTTGGCAACAACTGTGATTTTGAAGCTATCGGTGCTGTGGCCAAGGCGCACAATATCCCTGTTATCTACGACGCTTGCCATTCGGTGGGTGCCAAATACCAGGGCAAGAGTGTGTTCCTGCAAGGCGACATTTCCGTGACCAGTTTCCATGCCACCAAGATGCTCAATACCGCTGAGGGTGGTGGTGTGTTTACCCAAAACAAAGAGATTGACGAAAAACTGCGTCGCATCCGTTTCTTCGGTTTCGAGAACCATGCCGACATAGTGGAGGACGGCTTCAACGGCAAGATGACCGAAGCCCATGCCGCCATCGGCATTGCCAACCTGCGCTATTTGGACCAGGCCTTGGCCGACCGCAAGGTGAAGTATGACCGTTACAAGGAAATCCTTAGTCAGAACCCTGAGATAAGCTTCCAGAAGATTACCTCCGACTGCAATTGCAGCTACTTCCCAGCCATCTTTAAAGATGAGGAAATCGCATTGAAGGTGGGCGGCTTTGAATGCTGAGAATATCTTCCCACGCAGGTATTTCTATCCGAGCGTAAACACCTTCTCCAAGTTGGTGCCATACGTGCCGATGCCCAAGTCTGAGGACATCGCCAGCCGTATCCTTTGCCTGCCGCTGCATGTGCGCATGACTATGCAGGATGTGGAAGAGATTGCTGAAATGACTTTGGGGATTTTAAAATAAACATATACGGAAGATAATAATATTTTAAGTTAATATTAAAACATAAAATTATGACAAATTATGAATTATTCTATCAGAAAATGGTAGATCTTGGAATGGAAACTAAGGTGGCCAAAGGTTACTGCAAAAAGTTTCAACATGATGAGGAGTCATTCCCTGTAAGCGACATGTCGCAAAGAGAATGGGCTATTAGACGAGGCTTTTATCCGGGTAATATTGAGTATTATGGTTTAAATGATGGTAACGTTCAAGATTATCTTCCGGATTTCAAATATTTTATGATGCATCCATTGAATAATCATTTTCGTGTATGGCTTGGAGATAAACTAACAACGAAGTATGTGTTTAATGGAAGCGGATGTGAGGATATGATGCCAGACTATTACGTTTATGTGGAGAATGACGGTTCTTTTACATATTTAATGGATTGCCCTGCCGAAATACAGAAAGATGAGAATTTCCTTTTAAATTTACTAAAACGACAGAAAATCCTTGCCATGAAGCCTAATAGTGGTACATCGGGAGGGCTCGGCTTTATTAAACTAGAATATAAGGATGGTGAAATATATAAAAACAATAAACTAATAAACATGGAGCAATTCTGGGAGATGCAAAATTCTATGCGTAATTACATCATTACAGAGTGGTGTTATCAGCATAAGGATTTGGCAAAGGTTTGGCCAGATAGTGAATGTGCATTGCGTGTTATTATGTTTAAAAAAGTAAAAAACAGTCCTTTTGCTGGTTCAGAATGGAAATGTGCCTTATCCTATGCACGCTTTGGAACTGATAAAAGCGGTGGTACAAGTAATGTTTCATCAGGAGGTGTTGGGGTTCCGTTTAATTACGAGACGGGGGAATATGATGATTTTTCCGTTCGTTTTAAATGGTTCACGGAAGATGGCCAAGTAAAACAGTTTTGTCATCCTGACACAAAATATGTTTGGAAGGGTAACAAATTGCCCAATTGGGAAAAAGTAAAAGAAGGCATTTATCGTATTTGTCAACATATTGACTCTCTTAGTTTCTTGGGGTTAGATATAATAATAACAGAAGAATCGATGAAAATATGTGAGATTAATACAAAGCCTTCAATGACATTACCTCAGTATATGCAGGGGCCCGTGTTGATTGATGATGATGCAAAAGCATACTTTGAATCAAAAGGATTAAATAAAATAGACTGCAATAAGCTCTGGGAGGCATATTTGCAGTGTCAATAATAGATAATAGGAATATGAATTACTTCACTATGAAAGAAACCCGTGCTTTCTTGGAGAGCATCGGAATGCCTGGAGGTGATCTTTACGACCTCCCTACATCAGAAAAACGTTTCGAAGACGGCGGTCAGTACCGCTTCGAGGTGCCTGGCATCCAAGGCCCCGCCCCAATGAAGGCTTTGCTTGAGGCTTTGGACGAATTCGGCATCCAAATTCACCGTGTTACCCAAACCAAGGGCATCATGTTCCTGACCGACGATGAAATCTCGAAGATGGTGGAATATGCCAAGCAGTGGAAGGTACAGTTGGTGCTGGCTTGCGGCCCTCGCGCCACTACCGATACTTCCGCTTCCGTTAAGACAGAGGAAGGCCAGCGCATGGGCTACCGCCTGCGTGGCGAGGAGCAGATTGCCCGTGGCATTGAGGAAATCCGTCGTGGTGCACGCCTGGGTGTTCGTGGGTTCCTGGTGTATGACGAAGGCTTGCTTTGGGCGTTGAACGAAGCCCGTAAGAGCGGCTATATCCCTGCCGATTGCCACTTCAAGGTGTCAGCCCACAGTGGTCATGGTAATCCTTGCTCAGCCCATTTGTTGGAAACCATCGGTGCCGACAGCATCAACCCGATTCGCGATATCCAGGTGCAGATGCTTGCCGCCATGCGTGCCGCTATCAATGTGCCGATTGACCTGCATACCGAGAACCCGAAATCCAGTGGTGGTTTCATCCGTCACTACGAAGTGCCAGATTTCATCCGTGTGGCTGCTCCTGTCTATTTGAAGACTGGTGGCTCTGTTGCCGCTAACCACAGCTACGACACCACCGAGAAGGAAGCCCGCCAGCGTGCAAAGCAAGTGAGCCTCGTGAAGAGAATAATTGATACTTATTATCCAGAAGCTATCGTTTCACCGAAATAATCATGGAAAAGCCTATTGCTCTAGTATTAGGAGGTACAGTTCCTCATGTACATCTTATAGAATTATTAAAAAAAAGAGGATATTATACTGTTTTGTTGGATTATACACCCAACCCACCTGCAAAGTGTTATGCAGATGAGCACCTTCCTGTTAGTACATTGGATAAAGATGCTGTTTTGGAAGTTGCCCAAAAGAAGAAAGCAAAACTTGTGATTAGCACCAACATAGATCAGGCTAATGTGACATGTTGCTATGTGGCTGAAAAAATGGGGCTTTACTCTCCTTATTCTTACGAAACAGCTTTGGACGTGACTGACAAACAACGAATGAAGAAAATTATGTGGGAAAATGATATTCCCACGTCTCGTTACGTGCAAATAGAATCATTAGAAGAGGTTAAGGGAATAAATCTTTCATTCCCAGTAATGGTAAAACCTGCAGACAGTAATTCAGCAAATGGCGTGAAGCGGGCCTATTCACAAGAGGAACTTGAGAAATACTTACCAGATGCTTTCAGATTTAGTCGCAATGGGAAGGCTATTGTCGAAGAATTTGTTGTTGGAAAAGAAATAAGTGCATATGGTGTTGTTATCAACGGTGTGGCTAAATTAATTATGCATCAAGAACGTGTGAGTGTGTATGATGGTGAAGATAAAGTGATTAAATGCTATGCATCATTAGCGCCCTCTCGAATTTCAGAAGAAGCAGAAAAAAAGTCAGAGCAGGTATTAACCAAAATAGCGCAAGTTTTTCATTTAGATAATACACCTTTGTTTTTCCAAGGGATTGTAAGTGACAATGATGTTAGTGTAATTGAGTTTGCACCTCGTGGAGGTGGTGGAATTAGTTTCGAAACAATTATAGATGGCACAGGTTATGATATTGTTGCTGCTGCGCTTGATTCTTTTCTCAACATTCCTATAAGTATTGATGGTTGGCATCCTATAAACAGCAAATATGCTGTAAATCAGATATATGGAACAAATGGTGAATATGATAAGACTATTGGTGACAAGGAGCTATTAAAAGATGGTACAGTTAAAGTTATTACTTATTATAAACACAAAGGCGATATTATAGATTCTTCTCGTGCTAGTAGTAGTCGTATAGGTGTTATGGTTGTTAATGATGCTACAGAAGTAGGGCTTCGCAAGAAAATAACAAAAGCATTCTCAAAGTTGGATTCATTTGATGTCAATGGGAAAAGCATTATCAGGAAAGATTTGAATCTTGATTTGCTTTGGAATTCTACAACTACAAACAATTAGTAATAAATGAAGCATCATCAGTATAATCCGAACTATCAGTTCGTAATCCCACCAGTGGACTTCAATAAGTACACAGACCGTAGCCTGCTGCAATACTGCTTGGGGGCTACCATGTATATGCCCGGCACCAAGGACTTTGCCCAGGCTATTATCGACAAGAAGTACCCCGGTCTCACCTCAATGGTGATGTGTTTCGAGGATGCTTGCAAGGAGGAGGATGTGCCTGCCGCTGAGCAGAACTGCTTGCGTGTGCTGGAAACCTTGCGCCAGAAGGTAGAGAACAAAGAGTTGGCCTACGAAGACATCCCGCTCATCTTCTTCCGAGTGCGCAATGTGGAGCAGTTCAAGCATTTCGCCAAACTGCTGCCAATTGAATCGGTTCCATACATCACCGGCTTCAACTTTCCGAAGTTCAACAGCCTGAATGCGGCTGCCTATATGGATCATTTGGTTGACCTGAACGAGCGTGCTGGTGAGGTGCTTTACGGTATGCCCATCATCGAGGATGCCCGCGTGGCCTTCAAGGAAAGCCGTTTGGACGAGCTGATTGCTGTCAAACGTGTGCTTGACCAGAACAAGAACCTTGTACTGAACGTGCGTGTGGGTGGTACCGACTTTTCCAGCTGTTTTGGCGTACGTCGTGGTATCAACTACACCATCTACGACATCATGACAGTCTCGAACTGCTTGATGGATATTCTCAATGTTTTCACACGTAACAATGATTACACCGTTAGTGGCCCTGTGTGGGAATACTTCAAGGTGAACAAGAAGATGAAGGGAATGAGCGAACTTCCGAAGGTTGATTTACAGCAGACTTTGATGAAGCGTAAGGCTATTGTGAACGATGCTGTTGACGGCTTGATGCGTGAGTTGGTGCTCGACCAAGCCAATGGCTTTATGGGCAAGACATGCATCCATCCTTCGCACTTGAATTTCATCAATGGCATGTTGGCCGTTACCAAAGACGAGTACGACGATGCCTTCCAGATTATGCACACCAGCGGTGGTGTTATCAAAGGCACCAAGGGTATGAACGAGATTGGTCCACACAAAAACTGGGCAGAGAAAATCATGATGCGTGCTCAAGCGTATGGCGTAATTGAAAATGATGCAAGTTATATTGAACTATTTGGAGCTTAACGAATATGCCTAAAATTTTACATACGGCAAGGTACACTGGGATTCCGTGGAAAATACTGAAAAGTGTTGTCCCGGATAGTTTTACCGTGGAAACCCTCGAAGATTTAAGTTACGATTGCTTGTTGCGACAAGCCGTGAATGCTGATTATCTGTTAGTCAGTGGTCGTTTGCCAATTGACGAAGGTGTGCTTTCTGCTGCCAAGCACCTGAAAATGATTCAGCGAACTGGTGTCGGAACGGAGATGCTGGATGTTGAAGCCATCAAAGTTCATGGTGTCCCTGTATATGTCAATGCTGGAGTGAATGCCCAAAGTGTTGCTGAGCATACATTAACTCTGATTCTGGCTGCATTGAAACGGCTGCCTCAAATTAATGCACAAACACATAACGGTGTTTGGAAGAAACAACAAGTTGGAGTTACTACCCATGAGTTGAAAGGCAAAACAGTCGGATTGGTTGGTATGGGAAATATCGGTCGCTTGGTGGCTGCTATGATTAAGCCTTTTGGTGCGAATGTGATCTATACCGATGTTTTTCGTCAAATAGAGGAAGTGGAAGCTAATCTGGCTTTGACTTATTGCGAGAGTTTTAACGCTATGCTTTCTCAATGCGACATTCTCAGTCTTCATTGTCCTTTGACCAAAGAGAACGCTGAAATGCTTAACAAAGATACTCTTGCCAAGATGAAGCAAGGGACTATTGTAGTAAATACAGCAAGAGGGAAACTGATAAACCCCGATGATCTGTATGATGCATTGAAATCAGGTCATCTATCCGCCGCTGCTTTGGATACCCATTATGAAGAACCATTGAAAGAAGGCTACAAACTGGCTGAATTGGACAATGTGATTCTGACACCCCATATTGGTGGCTTGACATACGAAGCTTTCTATTCAATGATGCATGATGCAGTAGATAATATTGTTTCATTTGAGAAAGGAGAATTTGATTTGATTCAAAACAAACAATTGTTGTAAATATGGATTTCCGAAGAGTAAAACAAGTATGTGAATACGGCTGGAAAGATGCGCTGGCCTTAAGTCAAGAAGAAGGTGCTACAAAAAGTAGATTGTCTATCTTTCTGGACATTCTTCATTGCTTTTTCAAATACAATGTTTGGAGCAACCAATATAAAAAGGAGAAGCTTCATTTATTAAAGGGTGAGCAGAAGAAGGAAGTTTGTCTGAAATACCAAGAGAAGAATAATAAGAGGGATAAGTGGGTAAAAGAATTCTTTGATAATTACAAGTTTTTGAATAAGTGGAGTGGTTTTAAGTATGAGAGAAGTGCAGATTTACAAGCAAAGAGGCGCACTGCATATAAGAAACAATATGGACTTGGAGAAAACTGTTTTGTAGGATATGATGTGATTTTTCATAAGCATCATTATGTAGATTCAACTATAGTAACTGGAGATAATTGTGGTTTCTCAGAACATGTTGATATTGATTATACTGGAGGTTTACAATTAGGAAACAATGCGTGGATTTCGGAAGGTGCCAAGGTGTTAACTCATAATCATTCTATTGGTTTAGAGAGTAAAGGACTGGATAAAGGTTGTATCCTTACACCTTTGGTAATCCACGATGGGGCATGGGTGGGAACTCGTGCTATTATTATGCCTGGGGTTAAAGAAATTGGACGATGTGCGATTATATCTGCTGATAGCCATGTCCATACAAAAATTCCTCCATATTCGATAGTGCTAGGAAATCCGGCCAAAATAGTTGGTTTTAGAGGAACTCCTGAAGAGATAATAAAACATGAAATTGAAACATATCCAAAAGAAGAGAGAATCCCTTTGGAAGTATTAGAGAAAAACTATGACAAATATTTTCTTCAGAGACTTAAAGAAATCAAACAATTCACAAAATTATAATAGCAATGGATAGAAATGAATTTTTGGCAAATTTTGCCGAGCAGTTTGAGGACACCGATCCTAATGAAATTACTTTTGATACTAAATACCATGAATTAGACGAGTGGTCTTCGTTGACCGGCTTGCTGGTTATTGGCATGGTTTTAGACAAATATGGCAAGAACTTGAAAGCTGACGATGTGCGCCATGGTGTAACCATTGAGGATTTGTATAATGTAGTAAACGCACTCTAATGTACAATCCATTCTCTCTTGAGGGTAAAACCGTTCTTGTGACGGGTGCTTCATCTGGCATTGGTAGAGCCACAGCAATTGAATGTTCCAAGTTGGGAGCAACTGTTGTTGTGACTGGCCGCAATGAGTTAAGATTACAAGAAACTGTCTCGATGATGGAGGGTACAACCCACCAGATAATCGTTGCAGACCTTGTAACTGATGAAGGCGTTCAAGACCTTGTTGATTTTTGTCCCAAGCTTGATGGATTGGTAAACAATGCGGGATATACCCATACTATGCTCACTAATTTCATTAATCGGGAAGCCTTAAGTCAACAGTTGGAAGTGAATACAATTGCTCCAATTTTATTATTCCAGCGTTTGTTGAAAGCAAAGAAGCTATCAAAAGGCTCTTCGGTTGTTTTCACCAGCTCCATTTCCGGGCTGTGCTGTGCTGTGCTGGGCAATGTATTATATAGTACCTCCAAAAGTGCTATAAACGGCTTTGTGAAAAACGCAGCCCTTGATTTGGCCAGTCGAAACATTCGAATCAATGCCGTTGCTCCAGGTATGGTGGACACACATATCCTTGATGCCGGTACAATAAGCGAAGAACAATTGGAGGCTGAACGTCAACGTTATCCGATGAAACGTTTTGGAAAACCTGAAGAGGTGGCCTATGCTATTATCTATTTATTGAGCGATGCTTCTAGTTTTACAACAGGAACAACCATCGTTCTAGATGGTGGGGTAACACTTCAATAATCTGAAAGATGAAGACAATTCTTAATAATTTACAAATCAAGGCGGTCAATGCTTGGCTGCCTGAGACCATAGTGGAGATGCTCTCGTTCGCTGACGAATATGGAGAACAGGAGGTTAGGAATATCATCAAAACCACAGGTGTTGAACGAGTTCGTTTAGCCGAAAATGGAATGACCTCTTCTGATATGTGCTTTAATGCTGCTGAAGCATTGATTGCTCAGCATGGCATTGACAAAGCAGAGATTGACGGTCTGGTGTTTGTGTCACAGACAACAGACTGGATACTTCCCGCAACATCCATTTCGTTACAGGATAGACTGGGACTTTCCAAAGAAACGGTTTGTATAGATATCCATTATGGTTGTTCAGGTTACATCTATGGTATGTTCCAGGCAGCTCTATGGATTTCTTCCGGGGCATGCAGCAATGTTCTCGTATTGGCAGGCGACACAACTTCGCAGATGATTAATCCCAAAGATAAGTCATTGCGCCTCGTGTTTGGTGACTGCGGAACTGCAACGATTGTTAGCAAAGGCAATAATCCCATGGGGTTTGACATCAAATCGGATGGAAGCGGTGCCGAAAGGTTGATCGTTCCTGCAGGTGGTTTCAGGTTGCCAGTGAGTGAAAGCACATCAGTTCTCGAATGGGATAGCGATAATAATGGTCGAACAAAGAATGACCTCTTTATGGACGGCATGGCAATCTTCAATTTTGCCAATATGCAAGTGTCAAAGAATGTTGACAGACTGCTTGAATCGATGCAGTGGAACAAGGATGACGTTGGTCTGTTCTGCCTACACCAAGCCAATAAATTCATGGTTGACTATGTGCGCAAGCGCATCAAAGCACCCGTAGAGAAAGTCCCTGTCAATGTAAAAGACTACGGCAACACAGGACCGGCCACTATTCCGTTGTTGTTGTCCGATTTATGTTCGGTCGAACATCCTTTTGATTTGAGGAAGGTTGTCATGTCTGGCTTTGGCGTGGGACTGTCGTGGGGAAGCGTTGCAGCTGATTTAAGTGAAACAAAATTTTATTCACCTATAAACAAATAAAAATGGAACAGAAAGTTTTAGAAATTATCAACGAGATAAGAGCTACAAAAAATCTTGAACCAGTAGCTGAGTTAAAACCCGAAAACCGTCTTCGCGAAGACTTGGCATTAACTTCTTTCGACTTGGCAGAACTGACTGTCAAAATCGAAGATGAATTTGATATAGACATCTTCGAGGACGGTTTGGTGTCAACCATTGGTGAAATCTATGCAAAGCTAGCATAATGGTGTTCCTTTACGACAACGAAACCTATTCGTACGACGACCTGCTCCATGCCATCAGTGGCAGCGGAACGTACTTCCCCTTGTATAGAACCAAGGAGTTGTTTCCGTTTTTTGCCAACATGATCAAGGCTTTGGCAGCTGGAAGGCCTCTTACGCTGATTGATGCCGACATCAATGCCTTTGAAATTGATGGGGTGGAGGAGAGCGACATCAATGCTGAGCTGGCATTTGAGCCGAAGACCTATCAAAGCATGGACGAGGTGGTGGCCGCTTTGCAGCAGTCGCAATCTGAAATCACCATCTTCACCTCCGGCACCACAGGACAGCCCAAAAAGGTGGTTCACAGTATTTCAACCCTTACTCGCAACGTAAGGCTTGGCGAGAAGTATGCCGGGCAAATTTGGGCGTATGCCTACAATCCCACCCACATGGCTGGCTTGCAAGTATTCTTCCAGGCGTTTGAAAACCAGAACACGCTGGTGAATGTGTTTGGCAAGCAACGCGATGAGGTGTACCGCCAAATTGCCGACAAGCAGATAACGCATATCTCGGCCACACCTACTTTCTATCGTCTGCTTTTGCCCTTCGAGAAGAGTTATGATAGTGTGGTGCGAATCACGTTAGGTGGCGAGAAATCCGACCAGCACCTGTATGATGCCATTGGTCAGATATTTCCCAAGGCCAAAATCAACAACGTGTATGCTTCCACCGAGGCGGGTTCGTTGTTTGCGGCCAAAGGCGATTGCTTCCAGATACCCGAAGATATTCGGGATAAGTTCAAGGTGGTTGACGACGAGTTGCTAATTCAAAAATCGCTGTTGGGGTCTTCCGAAAGCTTCAAGTTTACGGACGATTTCTATCATTCGGGCGATTTGATTGAGTGGGTTGACAAAGAGGCTGGCTTGTTCCGCTTCAAGAGTCGTAAAAACGAGCTTATCAACGTGGGTGGCTACAAAGTGAACCCAGGCGAGGTTGAAAATGCCATCATGGCTATCGAGGGTGTTCGTCAGGCGTTGGTTTACGGCAAGGCCAATTCCATTTTGGGTAATGTGCTTTGCGCCGATGTGCAGCTTGAAGAGGGTTTTGTTTTGACGGAGCTTGACATCAAGAAGCATTTGGCCACACAGTTGCAAGACTTCAAGATTCCCCGTAGGATAAAGTTTGTGGAGGAAATGACATTAACAAGAACAGGTAAATTGAAAAGATCATGAACATATTAGTAACAGGATGCTCACGCGGTGTGGGCTTGGAAATTTGCAGTGTGCTGCTGCGCGAAGGCCACACGGTGTATGGCGTGGCCCGCAGTTATACCGACGAATTCAAAGCCTTGGAGCAGCAATATAACGGCAAGCTCTTTTTCAAGAGCATCGACCTTTCCGATTCGGAAGGCGCAAAAAAAAGCGTTTTCAAGGAATTCGTCACCAACGACGTGGTGCTTCACGGCTATGTCAATAATGCGGCCATTGCCTACGACGATATTGTCACCAATTTGAATTTAGACCGTTTGAAAGCCATGTACGAAGTGAACGTGTTCACCCCGATGATGATAACGAAATATGCTATCCGCAACATGCTATTGCACAAAACCAAGGGTTGCATTGTTCATATTTCATCCATCAGCGTCCATACAGGTTACAAAGGCTTGGCCATGTATGCCTCCAGCAAGGGTGCTTTGGAAGCCTTCTCAAAAGACACTGCCCGTGAGTGGGGTCCATTGGGCATCCGCAGCAATGTGGTGGTACCAGGCTTTATGGCTACAGCAATGAGCGCCTCGCTCACCGAAGAACAACGCGACAAGATTTATGCCCGCACTTCGCTCAAGGCAGCAACCTCAGTCAATTCAGTTGCCGAAACCGTGGCTTTCTTATTGTCGGATAAGGCTTGCAGCATTACGGGGCAGAATGTGCATGTGGATAATGGAACAATTTAATATTAATAAGTGTTGTAAAACCTATTTTATTTTGGTAAGATGCAGAATAATACTGATGTACTAATTTCTGGTATAATTAAAATTATAAAAAATAAAATACCAGAGTATATTGATAATAAAGCTAGAGAATGCCTTCTTGATTATTTTGGGGTGGCTTGCTCCGGTGCTTCTTTGTTTAAAGAGAAAGTACAACAATATATTGATAGTGTAGAAGCCATAGAAGGATGCCAGGTAATAGGTTTTTCTAAAATGGTGCCTGAAAGTATGGCAGCAATGCTGAATGGCGTGAATGCTCATGTCATAGAACTGGACGACGGTCACCGTATTGGAATGATACATTTGGGTGCTCCGGTAATATCTGCTTTGCTTGCCGTTACTGAAAGACAGAAGATTACATCATCTGACTTTATTCGAGGTATTATAGTAGGTTATGAAGTGGCCATCCGTTTGGCCTGTTGTGTACAGCCTGGTTGTAAACTTAGAGGATACCATGCTACAGGGACTTGTGGAACTGTAGGAGCAGCTATGGGAATAGCAGTGGCACTTCATTTTGACGAAGAACAGATGAAGTCAACATTATCTGCTGCAATCACAAGTGCTGCTGGTGTATTAGAGATGATAGAGGGTGATACCGAGTTGAAACCTTATAATGCCGGCCGTGCGGCAATGGATGGTGTAGCAGCTGCATATATCGGAAAGGCTCGGTTCAAAGCGCCAGAAGATGCATTGGGCGGAAAGAGAGGTTTTTTGAAGGTGATGACTGATGAACCGAAATTAGAATATATAACAGATTTTACAGGTGACAAGTATATGATTGAGGGTATTTATATGAAGCCCTACGCTGCTTGTCGTCACTGTCATCCATCAATTGAAGCGGCTTTAAATATTCGTCAACAGGAAGGATTTGATTTAAGTAAGGTTGAAAAAATTCAGGTGGACACCTACAAACTGGCGGTTGGAGGACATGATCATACAGAAATCAAGGGTGCCAACTCAGCAAAAATGAGTATCCCCTATAGTTTGTCAGTGGCATTAAAGACGGGTAAAGCTGGCATGGATGAGTTTACTGAAGATTATCTAAATGATAGTGAAGTTTTGTCAATTACATCAAAGGTAAGCGTGAAAGACGTTGATGAGCTTACTGAACTTTGTCCTCAAAAACGTGTGGCCATTGTAACGGTTAAGACATCTAACGGTGACTACTGTGAACGTGTGGATTATCCAAAGGGTGAACCAGAAAATCCCCTTTCACGCAAAGAATTGGAAGATAAATTCCGAGGCCTTGCTATGTTCGGTGGTTTAACACAAGAGGAGTGTGATGAAGTGTTAGCCGAGATATGGAAGGAAGATTTTTCGATTAACAAAATAATGAACTTGGTATGCAAGAAATAATAGAACTCACTACTCCTTTCAGAGAGGAAGCCGTTAGTCAACTGAAGGTTGGCGATGTGGTTTCCGTAACGGGTTTTATTTACTGTGGCCGTGATGCTGTTTTGCCACGTATTTGCAAAGAGTTGGAGGCTGGAACATGGGACAAACGAGGCATTGACCTTCGTGGCGGTGTGATATTCCATACTGCTGTGAGTCCAGCTGGTGTGGGTCCCACATCGAGCAATAAGATAGAAATTGAAAGCAGTTTTGAAACGCTTTCAAAACTTGGTGGCATCAAGATGCATCTTGGCAAGGGTGCCATCAGGTTGGAAACGGTGAAGATGTTGGCAGAGAACAATACTGTATTTGCCATCATACCACCAGTGACCGCCCTTTTGGAAAGCCAAACTTTGGAGCGTGAATGTGTTGCCTGGCCGGAACTGGGCATGGAAGCACTCTATAGAATTAGAGTGGAAAACTATCAGGCGATCATAGCATCTGCCCAAGGTAAATCAATATATATTCAGGTATGAGCATGACAATAATTGAGAAAGTAGCAGATTGCTTGGTAAGAGCTGGCTCCACCTTCCGTGAAGACCAGAAAGAAGCTTACCGCAAGGCCATTGCCGACGAGAAGTTGGAGAGTTCCTGCTGGGTAATGCGTCAGGTGCTTGATAATGCCTTGGTGGCTGAGAAAAACCGAAGTCCCTTGTGTGATGATACGGGTATTCCGCATCTGTTTTTAGAAGTGGGCAAAGACAAAGCCGTTACAGGCGAATTGTTGGAGCAAATCAAGGAAGGTGTGCGTCAAGGCTTGCGCCAGTTACCAGGCCGTCCCATGGCCATCAAGGGCGACGATTATGCCCGCATTGACCAGAGCGGAGGCTTGGATAAGGACAGTGGTGCATTGGCAGCCTCGCCTATTTTAATCAAACCCGTTGACGAAGACGTGCTTCGCCTCACCGTGCTGATGCTTGGTGGTGGTCCCGCCATCCGTGGCATCACCCAAAGGGTGTTCCACAAGCATAGCGTGGATGTGGTGATTGATGAGATAGTCAATCGTGCCAAGCCTGCCGTCAGTCAGTTGGGCTGTTCACCTTGCACCTTGGCTATCGGTATTGGCCGTAGCCAGTTTGAGGCCACTAGCCTGATGATGGAAGCCATGGCCAAAGGTGACTTCGGTGTGCAGAGAGACTTTGAAAAACGCATTACAGAAAAGGTAAATGAAGCAGAAGTAGGCCCACTTGGTTTGGGAGGCAAGCATAGCGTTTTAGCTACCTTTGCCAAGATAGGTCCACAACGTGCCAGTGGTGTTCGTATTGTGGCATTAAGGCCATGTTGTTGTTTTGAACCGAGAAGAGCGAGTGTGGAATTATAATAGAAACATGTACAATCGATAATAATGATTCAAATCAAGGAGATTGTCAACAGCATATTTACCTCCAAGACCTATATCCTCTTCTGCGAAGGAGGGGATAAGGCTTGGCTGGTGGACATTGGCGACATAGAACCCGTTGTGTCTTTTCTTGAAGAGAAAGGTTTGACGGTTGAGGGTGTATTTCTAACCCATGCTCACTTTGATCATATCTATGGTTTGCCTGAATTGGTAGAGCATTATCCACAATGCAAAGTATATGTGACAGAATATACAAAAGAAGCATTAGCCTCGGATAAACTGAATATGTCGAGGTATCATGAAACGCCAATTACATACGAAGGTGAAAATGTGGTAGTGGTGCAAGAGGGTGAAAGCATGTGCCTGTTTGTTGGTGAGCCTGAAATGCAATTCTTTGAAACACCTGGTCATAACCCTGGATGCTTGACGATGGTGCTTGATGATAAAATCTTTACAGGCGATGCCTATATTCCGGGTGTTGGCGCTAACACACAGCTTCCACATTCAAATAAAGAACAAGCACAACAATCAAAGGAAAGGATATTGAATTTGGCCGAAGGGAAAGTAATCCTTTCTGGTCATCAAGTATAAAATTTATAATAAAACAGTAAGAAATATTAGGTGATATGAATGTTATATTTCTCACATTGGTGCGTATCGCTGATATTGAAGACAGCGGTATCTATCATGATTTAATGCGTAAGTTCAGGAACGAAGGTCATCAAGTTTATATTGTCTCGCCCAGCGAAAGAAGATTGGGTTTGGATACATGCCTTACTGAAAGTGGTGGTGTGCATTTGTTAAACGTAAGGACCCTTAATATTGTGAAAACTAATATTGTGGAGAAGGGTTTGGGTACTTTACTGTTGGAAAGCCAGTTTAAGAGGGCTATCAAGAAACACCTAAATGGAGTGAAATTTGACCTAATTACTTACTCCACACCACCCATCACACTGACCAATGTGGTGAAATACCTGAAAAAGAAAAATCCTAAGGCTAAAACTTATCTTCAGTTGAAAGATATTTTCCCGCAGAATGCTGTAGATATTGGAATTATGTCAACAAAGGGGGTAAAGAGTGTCTTCTATCGTTTTTTCCGTCGTAAAGAAAAAGAGCTTTACCGTGTCTCAGATTATATTGGTTGTATGAGTCCTGCCAATGTGGAGTTTGTTTTGAAAAACAATCCAGAGATTGTAACAGAAAGAGTTGAAGTTGCTCCAAATTCAGTAGAATTGAAAGAATATACTCCTGAATCAGGACAAGAGGCTACGGAACGCTATTACATCAGATCAAAATACAATTTGCCTACAGATAAACCTATCTTTATTTATGGCGGTAATCTTGGTAAACCGCAAGGTATCCCATTTTTGATAAAATGCCTTAATGCCAATGCCAATAGGCCGGATTGTCATGTTTTGGTTATCGGGTCTGGTACAGAGTTGCCAAGACTAAAAGCATGGTACGAGGAAAAGTATCCGAAGTCAGTTACCATTATGAATGGATTACCCAAAGCAGACTATGACCAATTGGTAAAAGCCTGTGATGCTGGTTTAATCTTCCTTGATCACCGCTTTACAATTCCAAACTTTCCTTCTCGCCTGTTGAGCTATTTGGTAAATAAAATGCCAGTTATTTGTGCAACCGACCCCAATAGCGACATGGGATGCATAGCTGAAGAAAATGGTTATGGTTATTGGTGTGAGAGCAACTCTGTTGAAGCGTTCTCGGCTATCCTTGACAAGATGATTCACAGCGACCGTAAGGCGATGGGTGAGAAGGGCTATGAATTCCTCTGCAAAAATTATTTGGTTCAGAACACATACGATGCCATTATGAGACATTTTTAATGAACAAAATTTAACGGATAATAAGGATAAATATGTATAAACATTTCTTCAAAAGGGTTTTAGATATTCTAATTTCGGGCATTGCCCTGTTGTTGATAGGCTGGTTTTTGATTATTGTCACTATCTTCTTGCACTTTGCCAACAAAGGTGCAGGTGTTTTCTTTTTTCAAGAAAGACCAGGCAAAAATGCGAAGATTTTCAAGGTCGTCAAGTTTAAGACAATGACCGATGAACGGGATGAAAACGGCAGGCTCTTGCCAGATGAAAAACGTCTTACTAAAGTTGGTAAGTTTGTGCGCAGCACTAGTGTTGACGAGTTGCCACAGCTTATCAATGTGTTTAAAGGTGATATGTCCTTGATTGGACCAAGACCGCTTTTGGTAAAATATTTGCCTTTGTATTCACCAGAACAAGCCCGTCGCCATGAGGTTCGACCCGGTATCAGTGGTTGGGCACAATGCCATGGTCGCAATGCTATCAGCTGGAAAGAGAAATTTGAATTGGATGTGTGGTATGTTGACCATTGCACCTTGTGGACAGACATCCGAGTCATCTTTATCACCATCAAAAACGTCTTGATGCGCAAAGACATCAACTTTGATGGTGCAGCGGAACTGAAGGCATTTGATGGAACGAATTAAGGTGATAATAAGTCATGGTTATAGATAAGAAGCTATTAGACGATTTGTCCTCTCATGCCGAGGCTTCGCCCCGCTTGCGCCAGGCATACGATTTGCGCAATACTCCAGAAGATAACTCTCAGCGTATGCTGAATGCCTTGGAGCCGGGAACGGTGATGTCCATTCATCGGCATTTGGCCTCAAGCGAAACCGTGGTCTTGCTTCGTGGCAGGATCTGTTGGCACTTCTATGACGATGAAGGTAATGTGACAGAAACTGTTGTATTAGATGCCGATGGAGAGCCGAGGTGCCTTAATGTTGAAAAAGGGAGGTGGCATTCGCTAGAGTGCTTGGCTTCGGGTTCTGTTTTGCTGGAGTGCAAGGATGGGAGGTATGAATCGTTGGGAGAGAATGAGCTTTTGAAAGTGTAGAGTTTAGAGTAGTTTTAAAATTTAGAGTTGATAGTGTAAAGTTTATGGTTAGTTGGGTGGTTTAGAGTGGGAAGTATGAAGTATTTGAAGGCGGTTTGGCGGTTTTGCAGAGTGTTATCCTGATATGCCAAGACATCCCTATCAGAAGTATAAAAAGAAATAGTTCTGAAAGTATTAAAATAGAAATCAATAAAATCATCATATAATGTCAGAGAGAAAGAGAATTTACCTTTGCCTGGCGCATATGTCGGAGGCAGGCCTTGAACAGAAGTATATTAAAGAAGCCTTTGATACCAACTGGGTGGTGCCGCTTGGACCAAACGTAAACGGTTTTGAAAAGGATTTGGAGGACTTTGTGAATGAGATTGCGGGTCATGGTTCGATAGGCTCACCATCCGGACGCAATGAAGCTCCCCTCTCCAAGAGAGTTGTGGCATTGTCGTCAGGTACTTCGGCTGTGCACCTTGCGCTGATTAACTGCGGCGTGAAGGCTGGCGACGAAGTGTGTGTGCAGAGCTTCACCTTCTGTGCGTCTTCGCACCCAATTACTTACCTTGGTGCAACTCCTATATTTATCGACAGCGAGAAGGACACATGGAATATGGATCCTGACTTGCTGGAAGAAGCCATTAAGGATAGAATTGCCAAGACGGGCAAGAAGCCGAAAGCCATCGTGCCGGTGGCATTGTATGGAATGCCTTACAATGTTGACCGTATTATGGAGATTGCCAACCGCTACGATATCCCCGTGGTGGAGGATGCTGCAGAGGGCTTCGGTTCGAGATGGAAAGGTCAGGTGCTGGGCACCTTCGGAAAGTATGGTGTGTTGAGCTTCAACGGTAACAAGATGATTACTACCTCGGGCGGTGGCGCTTTGGTGACGGCCAACGAGGACGAGTGGCGTGAGATTATGATGTATGCCACGCAGTATCGCGAGAGCTATCCTTATTACCAACATGAGAAAATCGGTTACAACTACCGCATGTCGAATATCTGTGCGGGCATCGGGCGCGGTCAAATGACGGTGGTGAACGATCATATCAACCATCACAAGCACGTCTTTGAGCTTTACAAAGAGCTTTTGAATGATGTCAAGGGCATTGAAGTGCATGGCAATCCCGATGAGCGCTATGACAGCAATTTCTGGCTGAATACGATTACGATTGACCCAGAGATTCGTATCAAAGGGCAGGAGAATGCATACAAGACTGTTGTTCAAGGCGCAGTGGGTGGCGCTGCTGGTGTGGTTCATGCATCAGACAATGCCCATACCGAATGTGAGCCAAACGATAACGTTGAAGCCTTGCGCGTTTGGCTTGACCAGAAGAGCATCGAAGCACGTCCGTTGTGGAAGCCAATGCACAAACAGCCGGTGTATAAAGATGCTCCCGCATACGTGAATGGCGTTTCCGAGGCGTTGTTCAAGGTGGGTATGTGCTTGCCGAGCGGTCCATACGTATCGGACGAGGACGTGAAGTATATCGTGGATTGCATCAAGGAAGCAATCGTTTGAGGAAACTAATTTGTTTCCAAAAGTCTAAAGCGGGTTCGGCAAGCCGAATCCGCTTTTTTTGTGTCGCGTTGCCAAAAATTGTGTATCTTTGCCACCGCAAAACAAAGCCGTACTATCGCTGAGATGAAGACAATGCGTTGACATCGAGGTCGGTGCGGGAATCATAACCATCTGATCCGGAGGTCATTCAAATGGAAAGGAGAATAGGCTCAGTCCTTATTTATGTGGAAAACAGGGAAGCCGCGCCCCAAGTCAACGCGGTGCTCTCCCGTCATGCAAGCATCATCATTTGCCGCCAAGGTTTTCCTCGCGAGCATTACAGCATCATTTCCGTCATCTTTGAAGGCACTACCGACGAGATAGGTTCCCTCACAGGCCAGTTGGGTCGCATCGAAGGTATCGAGGTGAAGTCAGCGTTGTTGAAGACTTCGAGACACGAGACTTCGTGACTACGAGACGTGAAGAATGTCTCGCAGTCTCGCGTCCCGCAGTCTCGCAGTCAAATAATCATGTTGTATTTTTGAACAATAACTTAAAACTAAAACAGATATGCAATTTCATCCGGAAAAATGCCGCATCCCTGACGAGCCCAACAAGCCGTTTATCTCATCCGAAGAGATTTGGGACTACATCAACAACACCAAGAGCACCCCTGAACGTGTGCGCGAAATCATCCAAAAGTCGTTGGACAAGAACCGCCTGACCTTGGAAGAGACCGCCATCCTCGTCAACACCACCGAACCTGCTTTGGTCGAGGAAATCAAGGAAGGTGCCCGCGAACTGAAACGCCGAATCTATGGCAACCGCATCGTGCTGTTTGCCCCACTGTATGTGGGCAACTACTGCGTCAATAACTGCTCGTATTGCGGTTTCCGTTCCTCCAATAAGGAACAAATCCGTACCACTCTGACCGATGAAGAGTTAGTCCGCAACGTGGAGGCTTTGGAGGAAGACGGCCAGAAGCGCCTCATCCTCGTCTATGGCGAGTCGCCGAAATATTCGCCCGAGTACATCGCCCACACGGTGAAGGTGACCTACAACACCAAGAAAGGCAAGGGCAGCATTCGTCGCGTGAACATCAACGCCGCTCCGCTGGATGTGGAAGGGTTCCGCATTGTGAAAGAGGCCGGCATCGGCACCTATCAGATCTTCCAGGAGACCTACTGCCCTGAGATTTATAACGACTATCACCCCAAGAACACCCTGAAAGGCAATTACGAGTGGCGTCTCACCGCCATGGACCGCGCCCAGCAGGCTGGCATTGACGACAATGGCCTCGGCATCCTCTTTGGCCTTTACGACTGGCGTTACGAGGTGTTGGCTATGATTCGTCACACCAATCACCTTGAGGCTTGCTTCAACGTGGGTCCGCACACCATCTCGTTCCCGCGTATCAAGGACGCCTCGGGTTTGAGCATTGACAAGAAATACTTCGTTGATGACGACACCTTCGAGAAGATCATCGCCATCTTCCGTCTGGCCGTGCCTTATACGGGCATGATTCTGACCGCCCGTGAGGACGCCGCCTTCCGCGTGAAGGCCATCGAATACGGCATCTCGCAAATCGATGGTGGCACCAACCTGCAGATTGGCGACTACAAGTACCACCACGAGGAGGAGGAGAAGAACAGCGACAAGCAGGAGAACCAGAACCTCCACCGCGAACAGTTCAAGATTGGCGACGACCGCACCTTGGGCGAGACCATCGACGAGCTCCTCGACCATGACTTCATCCCGAGCTTCTGCACGGCTTGCTACCGTCTGGGCCGCACGGGTGAGCACTTCATGGAGTTCAGCGTGCCGGGCTTCATCAAGCGTTACTGCACCCCGAACGCCATCCTCACTCTGACCGAGTATTTGGTGGACTATGCTACACCCGAAGTGGCTGCCAAAGGCTGGAAGTGCATCGAGAACAACTTCAAAAATGTCGACCCGAAGTTCTTGGACGAGCTGAAGGCCCGCATCGAGCGCATCAAACAAGGTGAGCGCGACCTTTATTTCTAAAAGCTAAGATCCCTGAGCCCGTCGAAGGGCCGACCAATTAAGGTTATCTGATAGTGAAAAGCCTCTGCCAAAAGCGGAGGCTTTCTCATTTTATAGCCCCAATTTTCATCCCTCCATCACCAAAAAAGTATGGACATAGCCTTTTGATACCTGTTGTTATATTGTTGATTTTCAGCAAAAACCAACAAGGACATTCCAAAAAAGTAAGGACATGGCTCCGTCGCGCCCCATGCACCTCTTGACAAGCGTTTTTTCTGTATATTTTTGTGATGTGTATCGGACACGCTTTGCGTCATTGCGAGCGAAGCGCGGCAATCCATAAAAGTATTCGTCTGGATTGCTTCGTCGTTCCTCCTCGCAATGACGTGAAGCGGACAAAAAAGTTGAGCCATGAAAACGAACCTGAAACTATTAATTCTAACGGCTGTGGCTTTCGCATTAGCGGCCTGCGACAGCCCAATGAGGCGTATGCAACTGGCGCAAGCCCTTTATAAAGAAGGTGTGCAACTGCGCGAGCAACGCCGCTCCGAGGAAGCCGCCGAGATGTTCCTGCAAGGACTGGCCGTCGTGCGGCGTTCCAAAAAGACTACGGAAACCATAGAATTGGAAGGCCAACTTTGCGACAACCTCGGGGCCATGTACCTGAAACACGGGCTTTTCGAGGATGCTTTCAAGCAGCACCAGCGGGCCTTGAACTGCTTCAAGCAGAATGCCGACTCATCGGGCATGATGAACGCCTACCGCAACAGTGGTCGGGCAGTGCGGGCGCAGGAGCAATACACGCAAGCCAAGCAATATTACGACTCGGCCTTCCGCATCGCCACTTTTATTAATGACACGGTTATGTTGGGCGACCTCTATTTGGAGATGGGCCGTGACTACTACATGGAAACGGGCAATTTCGCCAAGGGCATCGAAAGCGTGAACAGGGCTTTGGAAAGCGGCCTCAACGACAATGACACCGACATCGCCCACATGACCTTGGGCATCCTTTATTATTACACGCGCGAGTACGACAAAGCCAAGGCGTTTTTGAACAAGGCCCTTCGTAGCGAACGGTCAGGACTGAAAATGTCTGTCTATCAGACGCTTTATTCCATTGCTGAAAGCGAGGGCGACTACCGGCAGGCGGTGCAATACCATCAGCAGTTTGCCGCAAACATGATGAAAGCCGATGAAGAACACGCTAACGAGACTATGCTACGAATTAAATCAGAATACGAATTGAAGGCGCAGCAGAGCGAGTTAGAAAGCCTGCACCGTAACCGTGACCTGAAACTGTATCTGGTTATCGCCTTGGTGGTGATTGCCTTGCTCGTCATCGTCCTGATTGTGAGGAAGAAAATCGGCGACCACAAGTTGGAGATGGAGCAATTTGGGCGGCAGGTGGAGCGCGACCAGAACCGCATCCACGAGTTGGTGAGCGACATGGAAACCCTCATCCGTACCAACGACGAACTACGTCGTCAGCAGCAGACCCTCCCGCCGAAGGATTTGATGTCGATTCAGAAAATCATGACGCGAAACAAGATTATGACCACCGCCCAAGCCCTCAGCGAGGAAGTGAACAACGACTCGCTCAACTTCGAGTTGACCGACAACGACTGGAAGGACTTCATCAGCCTGACGGACTTGATTTTCGACGGTTTCTCGCAGCGCCTTCTTAGTCTCTATCCCAAACTCGGGCAATGGGATGTGCGCATCTGCTGCCTGTCGAAAAACGGCTTCTCCAACCATGTGATTTCCATACTGTTAGACACCCAAACCGACTCTTACTACAAACGCAAGGCAAGAATAAAGCAAATGAAAATGGACCTCGGCAACGACAACCGCTCTTTTGAGGAAATTGTGAATGCTGTATAAGCTATTAGCCATAAGCTGTTAGCTATTAGCAGCGTCAAGGCTGCTAAAGGCTAAAAGCTAATAGCTAACAGCCATAAAAATCTTGAAATAAATCATTAACAATTAAATAATTAAAACTATGAAAAGATTAGCATTAACTTTAGTGATTTGCCTCGGGTGCATGAGCATCCTTGGGGCGCAGAATGTTTGGAAGCCTATCAGCAGCAACAGCCCGATTCTCGGTGCAGCTTCCAACGGTGACCTTTATGCCATGGGTGGTTACAGCGGCCTCTTGCGTTCGCAAGATGAGGGCGAAACTTGGCAAGTTGTATTGGGCTATGAAACTGGTTTCAGTGGTTACATCAACCAGCATTGCTTTGCCGTTAGCAACGAGGGAAGAATTTGCGTTTTTAACGACAACCAGCAGACTGTAGTGTATTCCGACGATAACGGCGACACTTGGCAGCAAACCACAATAATGTCCTCGTGTGCCATGAATGATATTGGAGGAATATATGCGGTCTCTAATGATATTGTAGTAGTGTGGTCTTTGAATGGTGAAATGTACTACACACTTGACGGCGGCATGACATGGGGCTTTGGTGGCATTGAAATAGACGAATACCATCAAGTTGGCGATCTAATTGTCAACGAGGCGGGGGATGTGTATGCCAGCAAATGGTATTATTCCGGCGAGGATAGCGGCATCTTCCATTCCTCTTTGTCTGATATGCAGAACTGGGAACTCGTAGCATTCGATGGCGCAGCAATTCATCAAATGGAGTTCGACCCCGATGGCAATATCGTGGCGGGAGCATTATGGGGCTCGCTCGGTGGTTTCCAACACGAACCTGGTTTTTATCTCATTGACGGTCAAACAATAGCTGTTTCTGACAATGGGATTGTTTACCATTTACGCTACAATTATAGTGATTATACGGCGGTCTTGAATTATTCCACAGACCATGGTGAGCATTTCTTTGATATTGGGGAGGCATTGCCAACCGATAATCCAGCTCCAGGTGGTGGCAGCGGAGCTAGCATTTTCAAAGGTCACGACAACCATCTGTATTTTCATGGCAATGGTCAGTATTACAAGAGTGTTCGCGATGCCGACCACATCG